>JAABUN010000107.1_pt1 | contig 192865 bp, 180 predicted proteins | sample 5559311 | NCBI WGS metagenome assembly JAABUN01 (sample SAMN10711877, study PRJNA513370) | rock metagenome | isolation source: Antarctica rocks | place: Antarctica: Victoria Land, Siegfried Peak sud | reverse complement strand
ATCATCATCACGGGTCATCGCGTGGTCCTCTTTCAGTGAGTGCTTTCGCAGGTCTCACCAAGAGTCACGCGATGACCCACCCCACCGGGTGGACCCCGCTACCTACACCACCTCATGGGACGCAAACCCAGCTGACCGCCGGCGGCCAGCGAAGCGGTCCACCGTTGCAGCACCGACTGGTGGTCGGGCACCCACTGCAACGACGCGTTGGCCACCACGAGATCGACCGCCGGTTGTCGATCACCCCAGAGCGCAAGATCGCCCTCGGCGAAGTGCAGGCCGACTCGTTCGTGGGTGGCGGCCTCGGCCAGCATCGCCGGCGACGAGTCGAGCCCGATGACTTCGGCCGCGCTAGTGCGGTGGGCCAGCAGGACGGTCAGCTCACCGCTCCCGCAACCCAGGTCGACCGCTCGTCCGCCCGGAATCGGCTGGATGAGGTCCAGCAGGTCGTGGAACGCGGCACTCCGCTGGTCAGCGAAGCGGTGGTACTGGGTGGGGTTCCACGCATCGGTCACCGGATGGCCATACAAGTACGATACAAGTTGGTCAACACTGCGAACAGCCCGTCAAGGTGGTCGACTTGCCCGCTCGGCCAGCCACGGAGGTCGCTCATGGGTGTCCCACCGCCTTCCCGTCCGCAGATGCCCGGCTACGGCCTCCTGGGGCCCGACGAGGGCACCGGCCTCCTGCCGTGGTCATGGGTCGCGGACCGTCTGACCTCGTCGCACGACTACTGGCTGGCCACGGTGAGGGCTGATGGCCGGCCCCACGTGATGCCCGTCTGGGCGGTGTGGCACGACGGGGCGCTGTGGTTCGCGACCAGCGTCGGCTCACGCAAAGCCCGCAACCTCACCGCCGATCCCCGCTGCACCATCACCACCGACAACGCATTGGAGCCGGTCGTCGTCGAAGGGATCGCCGAACTGGTCACCGACCACCACGCACTCGCCGACTACATCGGTCGGGAGAACGCCAAGTACGGCACCGACTACGGCGTCGAGTTCGTCGATCCGAACGTGAACGCCACGTTCCACGTGGGTCCGACCTGGGTGTTCAGCCTGACCGAGGACGACTTCGTCGGTTCCCCGACGAGCTGGACGTTCTCCTCCCACCGGTAGCGTCGACCCGTGCTCCGTATCGCCGTTGCCGCTCACGCGGCGATGATCGGTCACGCCTACGACGGGTTACCCGACGAGGCTTGCGGCCTGCTCGGAGGCCACGCGGGGACCGCGGCGGTCGAAGTGTTCGTGCCGTGCCGGAACGCTGATGCGTCGAGCCGCACCTATTCGATCGGGCCGCAAGGTTGGCTGGCCGCCGACCGAGCGCTCGAGCCGCTGGAGCTCGAGGTGGTGGGCGTGATGCACTCCCACACCCACACCGACGCCTACCCGTCGCCCACCGATGTGGCCAAGGCCGACAACCCCCTGCTGGCGGGATGGCACTACATCATCGTGTCGCTGCGCGACGAGGTGCCGATGCTGCGCTCCTACCTGATCGAGGACGGGAACATCCACGAAGAACCGGTTGTTCTGAGCGGTCGATAGAATCCCGAGCGTTCGAGTCAACTTTCCGGGGAGCTGCGTGGTGGCGCTCTATGACAGCGTTCTTGACCTGATCGGCAACACGCCGATGGTCGACATCAGCGCGCTCAGCCCCAACGCCAACGTGCGCATCTACGCCAAGCTCGAAGGGCAGAACCCCGGCGGGTCGGTCAAGGATCGTGCCGCGAAGTACATGATCGAGGACGCCGAGAAGAACGGCTTGCTCGAACCGGGCGCCACCGTGCTGGAGTCCTCGTCGGGCAACACCGGGATCGCGTTGGCCATGATCGCCAAGATGCGGGGCTACCGCTTCATCGTGGTGCTCCCGGAGAACGTGTCGATCGAGCGGCGCCAACTGCTCGAGGTGTGGGGCGCCGAGATCATCGACTCGCCGGCCGGCGAGGGTTCCAACGGAGCGATGCGCCGCGCCCAAGCCATGGCCGCCGAGCACCCCGATTGGTTCTTCCCGTTCCAGTACGGCAACGCGGCCAACCCGAAAGCTCACTACGAGGGCACGGGGCCCGAGATCTGGCGAGATTGCCCGGAGATCACCCACTTCATCGCCGGCTTGGGAACCGCGGGCACGCTCATGGGCGTCGGCCGCTTCCTGAAAGAACAGAACCCGGCCATCGAGCTGTGGGCCATCGAGCCGCCCGCGGGGGAGATGGTCGACGGTTTGAAGAACATCGACGAGGGCTTCATCCCGCCGGTGTTCTTGGACAACGACGGTTATGACCTGCTCGACCGGCGCATGATCGTGCGGCCTCGCGAGTCGATCGAGTGGACCCGCCGGTTGACCGAGGTCGGGGTCTTCGCCGGCATCTCCTCCGGGGCGATCATGGCGGCCGCGGCACGCTGCGCGACCCAGATCGACGAAGGGGTCATCGTCACGATCGTGTGCGACGGCGGCTGGAAGTACTTGAGCACCGGCGTGTGGACGGACGATCTCGACGACGTCGAAGCCAGGGCCAAGTCGATCATCTACTTCTGAGGCCCGGCCTCCGACGGTTGCGGCGCTGAAGGTGCTTTGGCTGTGCGAGCATCGGCGGTCGATGAGCTTGGGACAGGTTCGACAGCTGTTCGACATCCCTGACGACGTCGCCTACCTCAACTGCGCGTACATGGGCCCGCTCCCCAATGCCTCGCTCGAGGCCGGGCGGGCGGGGCTGGCCCGCAAGGCGACGCCATGGACGCTCACGGTGGAGGACTTCTTCGTGCCGCTCCAGGAGTACCGGGAGCTGGTCGCCGGCCTGCTCGGGGGTGACGCCGACGGCGTGGCGATCAGCCCGTCGGTGAGCTACGGGATGGCCACCGCGGCGGCCAACGTCACGGTCGTCCCCGGACAGCAGATAGTCGTGCTGGCCGAGCAGTTCCCGTCCAACGTCTACGTGTGGAGAGTGCTGGCGGAGCGGACGGGCGGGCAGGTGTGCACGGTCGCTCGGCCCGCCGACGGCGACTGGACCGCCGCGCTGGTCTCGCACCTGGACGACCACGGAGACGAGGTGGCAGTGGTGGCCCTTCCTCCGTGCCACTGGACCGACGGCTCGGTCATCGATCTCGTGGCGGTGGGGGAGGCGTGCCGATCGTCGGGCGCCGCTCTCGTCGTCGACGTGTGCCAAGCGCTCGGTGCGATGCCGTTCGACATCTCGGCCGTGCAGCCCGACTTCGTGGCCGGCGCCTGCTACAAGTGGCTCCTCGGTCCGTACAGCCTGGGGTTCTTGTGGGCCGCGCCGCATCGCCGCGACGGCGCCCCGGTCGAGCACAACTGGGTCGCCCGTGCCGGTAGCGAGCGGTTCTCCGGGCTCGTCGACTACACCGAGGAGTTCCAACCGGGCGGCCGCCGCTACGACGTGGGTGAGGTGTCGAACTTCGCGCTCCTGCCCGTGGCGATCGCCTCGCTGCAACTGGTGACCGCCTGGAGCCCGGCTGCGGTCGCCGACCACGCCCGGGCGCTCACCTCGCACATCGCCGACGGCGCGGCCGACCTCGGCTTCGTCGCCGGAGCGCCCGCCCGCCGTTCCGCCCACCTGATCGGCCTGCGCCGGCCGGGGCTCGATACCGAGCGGCTGGCCGTGGCCCTCGCCGACGAGCAGGTGCACGTGAGCATCCGTGGCGACGCCGTGCGTGTCTCGGCCCACGCGTTCAACACGGCCGACGACGCCGACCGCCTGCTCGCAGCGCTCGGTCGAGCAGTCCGCTGACCACGGCTCCGCAGACGGGGAGCGTCCTAGCCTCGGCCTGGATGACCGCACCGGGCGACGATCGGCCGATCGGCATGTTCGACAGTGGGTTCGGAGGGCTGACCGTGGCCCGCGCCTTCATCGATCTGTTGCCCGACGAGGACCTCGTGTACATCGGTGATACGGGACGGTACCCGTACGGTCCCCGGCGGCTCGACGAGGTGGCGATGTTCGCCCATCAGATCAGCCGACACCTGGTCGACGACTACGGCGTGAAAGCGGTGATCGTCGCCTGCAACACCGCGTCAGCTGCCGCGTTGGGCTCCCTCCGTGACGGTCTGGACGTGCCGGTGCTGGGCGTGATCGAGCCGGGTGTCCGGTCGTTGGTCTCGGCCACCCGGTCCCGCCGAGTGGGCGTGGTCGGCACGGTGGGCACGATCGCCTCGGGCGCCTACCAGGCGGCGGTGGCCGCCACCGGCGCTCCCGTGATCCTCACCTGCGCGGCGTGCCCGGGCTTCGTGGAGTTCGTGGAGCGGGGGGAGGCCGACAGCGACCAAGTGCACGTGCTGGCCGAACGGCTGCTGGCCCCGATCGCCGAGGCCGAGGTCGACACGCTGCTGCTCGGCTGCACGCACTACCCCTACCTCGCCCGTACGATCACCGACGTGCTCGGTCGCGACGTCGTGCTGGTGTCCTCGGCGGACGAGACGGCGTTCGAGCTGCGGGCCCTGCTCGAAGGCGGCAGCGGCGGCGGGGGCGGGGGCGGGGGCGGGGAAGGCCTCGGCCGCCGGCGGGCGGCGTCCGCCGGACCCGGCCGACACCGTTTCCTCTCCTCCGGCGACGTGGACACGTTCCGACGTCTCGGCGCCCGGCTCCTGGGACCTGAGTTGGCCGATGTGGAGCGCACGCCATGGGGTTGAGCGTCACGGTGCTCGGCTGTTCCGGCACCTACGCCAGCGCAGCCGGCGCGTGCAGCGGGTACCTCGTCCGCAGTGACAACACCAACGTCTGGCTCGACTGCGGTCCGGGCACGCTGGCCAACCTGCAGCGCCACGTAGGGCTGGCCGAGCTCGACGCGGTCGTGGTGTCCCACAGCCACCCGGACCACTGGCTCGAGCTGCCCGTGTTGCGCAACGCGTTGAAGTACGTCCTCAAGATCGAGGGTCTGCGGGTGCTGGGCACCGCGGAGACCGAACGCCTGGCCAACGTCGTGTGCGGCGACGGCCTGGCGCCGACGATGTCATGGGAGACGATCGGCGACGGCGACCGATCCGTCATCGGAGATCTCGAGTTGCGGTTCTCCCGAACCGACCATCCGGTCGAGACCCTGGCCGTACGCATCGACCACGACGGACAGACATTGGGCTACACCGCCGACACCGGGCCGGCTTGGTCGCTCGCATCGCTTGATGAAGACGGCACCGGGTTCGACCTGGCGTTGTGTGAGGCGACGCTCGGCCCCGGCGACGAGGGCACCGTGCAACATTGCTCGGCCAGGCAAGCCGCCACCATGGCCACCGAAGCAGGTGTGCGGCACCTCATGCTCACCCACCTCATGGCGGGCACGGCCGACGACCGCCGACAGGAAGCGGCCGCGGCATACGCCGGGCCGATCACCATCGCCACCATCAACGAGAGGTACGACGCATGATCGGGCGCATCGGGCAGGCAAGACAAGACGGCCGCCACCCCGACGAGCTGCGGGCCATGTCCTTCGAGCGGGACTTCACTGAAGCGGCCGCCGGCTCGGTGCTGGTCTCCTTCGGGGGCACCCGTGTGCTGTGCACGGCCTCGATCGACGAGGACGTTCCCCGCTGGATGCGGGGCAAGGGCCAAGGTTGGGTGACCGCCGAGTACTCGATGCTTCCCGGTGCGTCAGCCGAACGGATCCGGCGGGAGGTGAAAGACGGCAAGCCCTCAGGCCGCACCCAAGAGATCCAGCGGCTGATCGGCCGATCGCTGCGGGCGGTGTGTGACATGGCCATGCTGGGCGAGCGGCAGGTCATCGTCGACTGCGACGTGTTGCAGGCCGACGGCGGCACCCGCACCGCTTCGATCTGCGGTGGGTACGTCGCACTGCACGACGCGCTGACCCGGCTCGTCCAGCGGGGGGCGATCGGCGCCCATCCACTGGTCGATTCCTGCGCGGCCATCTCGGTCGGGATCATCGATGGCGTAGCGATGCTCGACCTGCCCTACGTCGAGGATGTCCGGGCCGAGGTGGACATGAACGTGGTGATGACCGGCGCCGGTAGGTTCATCGAGGTCCAAGGCACCGCGGAGGGCATGCCGTTCAGCCGGAGCGAGCTCGATGATCTGCTCGGCTTGGCCGAGGGTGGGATCAAGCTCATCACCGAGCTGCAGGCCGAGGTGGTGGCCGATCCGCCGCCGGCCCGGGCCTCGACGCACTGATCGGTCTCGGCCAACCAGATCCTGATGCGGCTCATCCTGGCCACGGCCAACGCCGGCAAGGCAGCCGAGATCGATGACGTGCTCGGATCAGGGTTCGAGCTGGTCGCCCGGCCAACCGCTGTGCCCGACGTGGCGGAGGACGCTGACACGTTCGAGGGCAACGCCCGGCTCAAGGCGACCGCGGTGGCCGAGGCGACGGGCGAACCAGCGCTGGCCGACGACAGCGGGCTCGAAGTCGATGCCCTGGGGGGCGCGCCCGGGGTGCGGTCCGCCCGTTACGCCGGCGAGGGTGCGACCGCCGGCGACAACGTGGCCAAGTTGTTGGACGCCCTGTCCGGCATCCCGGCTGGCGCCCGCACCGCACGGTTCCGCTGCGTCCTCGTCGTCCGCTGGCCCGACGGACAGGAAGTGGTGGCGGCCTCCTCCACGGAGGGCCAAATCGTCTGGGAGCCACGTGGTGGGTCCGGCTTCGGTTATGACCCGGTGTTCGCGCCCGATGATCCGTCGGCCCGCGGCCGCACGTTCGCCGAGATGTCACCGCCCGAGAAGCACGCCATCAGCCATCGCGGCCGGGCCCTCCGCCAGCTGGCCGACGCGCTCGGCTCACCGCTCGGTCCCTCCTGATCACCAGCCCCGCAGGTCGATCTCCCAGGTGTCGACGACTTCTTCCTCGCGGGCGAGGTGCATCCGCTCGTGGTAGGCGACCGTCGGGTCGACGTGGGCCGGCAGGACCCGTACACGCTCACCAACTTTGGGCAGCTTGGCGCCTTCGGCGGGTGAGAACGTGATGTGCTCGTCGGAGCAGAACCACACCGTCCCACCCTCGACGGCCGGGTTGCCGTGATCCATCCCGAGCGCCTTGAGGCCGCCGTCGGCCACCGCGAAACGGCCGCGTCCATCGACGGAGATCACGGTGAGCCAGAGGTGGAGCGCTTGGCGGAACGGGAGGCCGGCCCCGCCGTAGTGGGTGTCCATCAACGTGTAGGAGCCGGCCTGGATCTCGGTTACCCACCGGTTCGCAGCGAACGTTCCGGTGCCGCCGCCCGACACGACGTCGCCTCCCACTTCCTCATGAGCGGCCAGCAGCCGGGCCATCGACGCCTCGACCTTGCCGGTGAGATCGTCGGCTTCGGTCATCAAATGACCCTCGTAGCCCATCACGCCACGCACCTCGAGGCCTGAGGCACGCGCCTGGTCGGCCAAGCCGCCGGCTTCATCCGGCTGGCAACCGCACCGCGGCATACCGACGTTGACGTCGATCAGCACCTCGCCGACGCCGCCCCGGGTCGCGGCATCGATCGTCTCGGCCGAGTCGACGGCGACCGTGATGCGCGCGTCGGCTCCGGTGCTGAGCGCCTGCAGGCGGCGGACGTCGACCACCTCGTTGGCCAGCAGGAGGTCCGAGCCCAGCCCGGCCCGGGCCATGCCCTCCATCTCGCGAGTGGTGGCACAACAGAAGCCGGTGTGGCCGGCCACTGCCAGTTCGTGGGCGAGGGCGGTCGACTTGAATGCCTTGACGTGGGGCCGCAGGGCCGGTCCGGGCCGGGCGACAGCCATGGTGGCCACGTTGTGTTCGAATGCGTCCACATCGACCAGCAGGGCCGGGGTGACGAGGTCGTGAACGTTCACCGTCGCATCATGACCGCTCGGCTACATGCTCGACGCCGGCGGCCGAAAGGCGCAGGCCGCGGCGAGCCGACTGAGGAGTGTGCGAACCCACCGCCGGCGGGCGATGGTGGGATGATGCGCCGCCGGTAGCTAAGGAGGCTCGGTGGCACAGCGTTACGACCTGGTGATCATCGGCATGGGATCGGGCGGCATGGTGGCCGCTGAGTTCGCCACGACCATCGGTGTGCGGGTGGCCGTGGTGGAGCGCGGGCGGGTGGGGGGTGATTGCCTGTGGACCGGCTGCGTGCCGAGCAAGGCGTTGCTGTCGTCGGCCAAGGCCGCGCACACCATGCGTCACGGCGACCACTACGGACTTCCGGCGTTGGCTCCCCACATCGACACCCAGAAGGTGTGGAACCGCCTCCGAGCGATCCAGCAGGAGATCGCCTCGACCGACGACGACCCGGCCCGCTACATGGCGATGGGCATCGACATCATCGCCGGCCACGCCGCCCTCGACGGCCCCAACTGCGTGCTGGTGGACCGCGTCCGCCGCATCGAGGCACGTCACATCCTGTTGTGCACCGGTAGTCGCCCGGTCGAGCCGCCGATCGAAGGGATTGGCGACTCCGGCTACCTCACCAGCGAGAACCTATGGGACCTCGAACGGGCGCCGGAGAGCATCACGATGATCGGCGGCGGCCCCATCGCCATCGAGATGGCCCAGGCGTTCGTCCGGCTGGGCATCACCACAACGGTGCTCCAGAAGCAGGACGGCATCCTCCCCAGGGACGAGCCCTCACTGGTCGAGGTGCTGACCCGCCGGTTGCGAACAGAGGGAGTGGACCTGAGGCTCGGCGTCGACACCCTGCGGGTGACCACGGCGAACGGGGCGAAGGTCGTGCACGGCACCGAACGGGGTGCCGAGGCGTCCTGGGAGTCAGCCGAGCTGTTGGTGGCGGTGGGCCGCCGGCCGAACGTCGACGGTCTCGGCCTCCAAGAGGTCGGTGTCGAGGTCGGGCCACGAGGCGTGAAGGTCGACGAGCGCCTGCGTACCGCGGTGCCGTCCATCCATGCGGCAGGCGACGTCGCCGGGCGTTACCTGTTCACCCACGCCGCCGGTTACGAGGCGGTGCGGGCCGTGCGGGACATGTTCTTCCCCGGCAGGGGCAAGGCCGACGAGCCGGTCCCGTGGTGCACGTTCACCGACCCTGAACTGGCCCATGCCGGTCTGACTTCAGCCGAGGCCGAGGAACGTCACGGCGGGAACGTGATGGTGTGGCGTCAGGACCTCATCCACTCGGATCGGGCTCGAGCCGAGGGGATCACCGACGGGGCGATCGTGATCATCACCGCTAAGGACAAGGTGGTCGGCGCCCACGTCCTCGCTCCGTCGGCCGGCGAGATGATCCACGAACTGGCCCTCGCCATCCGGGAGGACCTGAAGCTCAGCGCGCTGGCGGGTCTGATCCACGTCTACCCCACGCTGTCGACCGGCATCGGCCAACTGGCGGCCGAATCGGCGTTCGAGAAGGCAGGCAAGCTCCGCTGGCTGGTCCGCAGGGGCCGGCGTTGATCCCGACAGATCGGATCGTCCCGACTACTCCGGGGATGGGGCGTCGCTCTCCTCGCCCATCTGGCCCCGTTTCACCACCACGTGGTCGATCAGCCCGTACTCCTTGGCCTGCTCCGCGGTGAACCAGCGGTCCCGGTCGGAGTCGGCGTCGATCTGGTCGACCGACTGGCCGGTGTGGAAGGCGATTCGCTCGGCCATCAGCTGCTTGATGTAGATCATGCGCTCGGCCTGGATGGCGATGTCTGAAGCCTGACCCTGGATGCCACCGGACGGCTGGTGCATCATGATCTGGGCATGGGGGAGGGCGTAGCGCTTGCCCGCCGCGCCGGCACACAACAGGAACTGGCCCATGGAAGCGGCCAAGCCCATGCACACCGTGCCGACGTCGGCCCGGGTGAACTGCATCGTGTCGTAGATGGCCATTCCGGCAGAGATCGACCCGCCGGGCGAGTTGACGTACAGCCAGATGTCCTTGTCGGAATCCTGGCCGTCGAGGTAGAGGAGCTGCGCGGCGATCTGGTTGGCGATGTGGTCGTTGACGTCGGTGCCGAGGAACACGATCCGCTCACGGAGCAGGCGGTTGTAGATCTCCGACGAAGGATCGACCATCCCCTGGGTCTGGGCGGCAGGCACGATTGGCGGCTCGGTCATGGCGACGGAGGCTAGCGGCGCCGGCCTTCGGTGCTGCACGCTCGCCGTCGTCGCGGCCCGGCGAACTGGGTCGCCAGTCGGCTGTTCGAGCGACCACATCGCAGCCCGCTTCCACCGGGACGCTCGTGCCGGCGGAGAGACTCGAACTCTCACTGGCCGCGACCTAAACGCGGTGCCTCTGCCGATTGGGCTACGCCGGCGGTGGCGACAGCGTAGGCAGAGCAGATGCGGCTCAGCCGCCGGTCGTGCTGGGGAAGGAGGCGCCCGGGCTGGATGTCTCGGGGTTCGTGCCGACCGGCCCATTGATCTCGTAATGGCACGTTTCTCGGCTGTACTCGGCCAGCTTCAGGGCCGACCTCGCCGCGCCCAGGCTGCTCAGCTCCTGCCCGCGCAGCTTCTTGGCCACCGCCTGGGGGTCATCGGGTGATTCCTCGACCGCCGCGGCGATCTTGTCGACCAGCTTGGCCACTTCGGTGACGTGTGAGCGGATCTCACGAGGGGCGGCCCGCTGCAGCTTGGCGAACTGCTCGGCCGCTTGGCGAGCCTTGCGCCGGATGGCCGCCGGGTCGTCGGTGTTGAGCCCGGCGAACACCTGCCCCAAGCTGGACGTCTTGCGGAGCTCGCGGCAGAACGTCGCTTGGTTGGCCTTGGTCTTCGTGCACCCGAGGGTGCTCAGCATCGAGCACACCGCGACGAAGACGAGGATGGTTCGACGCATCGGCCAAGTATCACCCGGGGGCGACCGTTCCGGGCGGCACCAACGAGGCCGGCACGAACGATGGGCGGGGCGCGGCCGCCAGCACGCGCCGGACCTCGGCCACGGCACCGGGCAGGTCCTCGATCGGTCGTGCACGCGGCGCTGGTCCGGACACGAACAGCAGGACCGCACCGGCCACGGGGCGGCCCAGTGAGACCTCCAGGGCCAGCGCATAAGTGGCGAGCTGGAGCCGGTAGAGGTCCACCGCCACGCGCTCGTCGTCCGCCGACCGGAGTCGATCGGTCTTGTAGTCGACGACGACCAGCCCGCCGTCGGCATCTTCGTACAAGAGGTCGATGAAGCCTTCGATCAGCGTGTCGGCCACGGGCGCTCCGACGTAGAGCTCGCGCCAGTGGCGCCGTCTGGCCGCTTCGCGCACGGTCGGACTGGCGATCGCCGCGTGGACCAGGCTCATGACCTCGTCGGCCAGATGGGCGATCCCTTCGATCTCGGCCTGCGCGGTGGCGAGCGGCCGAGCGTCCCGACCAGAGACCAGGTCGACGGCCTGCAGGCAGGCGTGGACCGCGCGGCCAATCGCCGTGCCGGCCCGGCCTCGGCGCCCCGGCAGGGATCCGTTGGGGCCGCCCAGCGGATCGAGCTGGTCCAGGCCGGCGAGCGCACCGCTGAGGCCGGCGATGCGGCCGCCGGGCTCCTGCTCCTGCGAGCCAGCCACAGCCTTGGTCGCCGTACCGGCGATCGAGGTGGCGGAACGCGTGATCATCTGCCGGTTGGCAGCCAGCAGCGCAGCACGCTCGCCGTACCAACGCTGCCGCGACTCGGGCCGGTCGGCCTCCTCGGGCGTCGGCGCGGGAACCGGCGGCGGAAGGAGCATGAACGGAGGCGGGCCGAGCTCGGTCCACAGATCCTCGGCCCCAGCCGCCTCGATCGCCTCACACAAGAGCGAGGCGTCACAGTTGACATGCTTGCGATGCAGGCTCACCACCAAGTGGTCCCGTGCCCGGGTGGCCGCCACGTAGAGAAGCCGAAGCCGTTCGAGCCGGTCCATCTCCGCTTCGTCGTCTTGCACGGAAGCGAACCCTGCGGTCTTGCACTTTCCGGCCTTGGCCTGGATCCTCCCATCGACATCCCAGAGGACCCGGACCGAGTTGCCATCGCGCTGGTGACGGCGGTTGAGGCCGGCCAGCACCACGATCGGGAACTCGAGTCCCTTCGCGCCGTGCACCGTCAGGATGCGCACCGCCTCGTCGTCGCTCTCGGGCAGCACCGGCTCGCGCACCCGGGCCGCTTCGGAAGATTGATGCTCGGCCCACTGGAGGAACCCGCGCATGGTGGCCCCTGCTCCCTCTTCGAACGCCCGGGCCTGGTCAGCCACGAACCGGAGACGTCGCCAATGGTCCCGGGGGCGTCGATGGGCGAAGCCCTGCTCGAAGAAACCGAGCTCGCGTACGACGCGGTCGACCATTCCGGCGACGCCGAGCCACCAACGCTGCTCGTGGAGCCGCCGCACCAGCGCCATCCCCGCGACCACCGGATGGCTGTCGGCCAGCACCGCCGGTGGCGAAGCAGTGTGATCCCAACGACCGCCTGCCGTGCGATATGAGAGCAGGTGATCGTCACTGCACCCGAGCACCGGCGAGCGCAAAGCCGCGACGAGGGATACCTCATCGTTCGGGTCATCGACGCTGCGCAGCACCGAGAGCAGTTCGCGGACTTGTTGGGTGCTCCAGACGAGCGATGCGCTCTCGACCCGATATGGGACCTCAGCATCGTCGAGTGCCGCTTCTAGCTGGGGCAATCCGGTTCGCGTGGGGATGAGGATGGCGATGTCGTCGAACCGGGCCGGGCGGGTGCGGTCGGCAGCCTCGCCGACCAACCAACCCGTGGCCACCATGGAGCGCAGCGCGTTGGCCAACTCTGTCGCCTCCACCTCCCGGACCCGAGCCATCGCCGCGGTGGGATGTTCGTGGCCGAAGTGGTGGACTGCGGCGCGGTCATCCAACGGTTCTCGGTGCGGAGCGAGGGACTCATATTCGGGTTGGCGCCCCGTAGCCCCTGCGCCGATCAGCTCGCCGAGGACCGCGTTCACCCAGTCGATGACGCCTGGCACCGACCGGAAGTTCGTGGTGAGGTGCACGATGTCGTCGGCCTTCGACTCCCGGACCCGCAAGAACAGGTCGATGTCGGCTCGTCGGAAGCGGTAGATCGACTGCTTGGCGTCTCCGACGAAGAAGAGCCGCCCCGGCTCGAGCTCGACCTCCTCCCAGGCACGGTCACCGGCCGTGGGGTCGGCCGTGGCCAACAGAACCGCCAGCTCGACCTGGAGCGGGTCGGTGTCCTGGAACTCGTCGATGAGGATGTGGGTGAAGCGCTGGTGCAAGTGCGCTCGCACCTCGGGCGACGAGCGCAGCAGGTCGCGGGCGCACACCAGCAGGTCGTGGAACACGAGACGCCCCTGAACCTGTCGCTCGGCCGCCGACCGGATGGTGAACTGCCGGACCGCTTCGAGCAACCGGAGGAGCAGGTCCTCCCGCACCGCAGCCAGCAGAACATCGCGCGCCGCCTCGGCTGCTGCCGCGGCCTCCTGCACATCCTCCACCGGGCAGGACCAGTTCCTGGCTTGGCCCTTCTTCACCTTGAACCTGGGCAGGGTTTGCAGCAGGTGGAGGGCTTCCAACTCGTCGTCGGCAGCGGCCAGCTGGGCGGCCCAGCCCTCGAACTGGTTGAGGTGGCTGACCAGCAGATCAGCCTCCTCGGTGCAATGGCCGATCATCGCGGCTGCCGCTCGCACGGCAGTTACGACTGACGAGCTGTCCACCGGCAGGAGCGGCGGATGGTCGGCCGCGGCGAGTGGCAGTCGGTCCCGCTGGTCGAGGAAGATCGCTCCGACCTCGCGGAGCGAATCGATCCTGAAGTCGAGCGCGAACGCTCGGAGCAGCACAGGCTCGTACGCCGGGTCGGAGAAAAGCCCGTCCATGAAGTGGCGCCAACGTTCGTCGAAGTCGAGCTGGGAACTGATCTCGTCGAGCACTTCGATGGCCGGTGGCAGGCCGGCTTCGAATGGATGCTCGCTCACCAGCCGTTGGGCGTAGGAGTGCAGCGTCGAGATGGCAGCCTCGTCGACTTCGGCGACCGCTTCGCGGGCCACTTCACCACTCCGAGCCGAGCGCTCGAGGCTCTCCCGGACGCGGTCGCGTAGCTCGGCTGCCGCGGCTTCGGTGAAGGTGATCGCCGCGATACGCCGCATCGGCGTGCCCGCTTTGACCAACTCGATGATCCGGCTGACCAGTGCCGACGTCTTGCCCGTGCCAGCGCTGGCTTCCACGAACAGCGTGGCGTCCAAGCGGGACCTGATCGCTTCACGAGCGGGCTCGTCGATCGTCATGAGGAGATGCTCTCGTCCTGGGCGCCAGCCGGTTCCAGCCCCGCGACGTCCCCGGCTCCTTCCGGTTCGGCGCCGGCTTCTGGTTCCTGTGCGCCCTCGGCCAGTTCGACATAGGACCGGAGCGCCAGGCTGGTCCGCTTGCGCTCCCACTCCCGGGCACGCTCGGCGGGGCAAATCGGGTCGTACTCGCAGTACCGGCAGTTCTCCCAACGCGACGCGCCGGGTTGGGTGACCGGCTCGCCGGGCCGGGCCGGGAACAACCCGGAGGTGATGCCGTCGGCGATCACCGACACCACGCCGATGAACGTGTCGAGGCGCTCCTCGGTGAGCTCGTACCCGTATTGCTTGAACTGGCCACGTTCTGACACGAACCAGTAGCGGGCCCGTACCGGCTGGCCGGAGTGGCCATAGCGGTCGCGGGCCGCCAATCCGTACACCGGCAGTTGGAGTTTCGTTCCTTGTACCACCGTGGTCTCTTCGACCGTGGAGAACCCCGACGTACCGCCAGTCTTGTAGTCGGTGACGACCAGCTCTCCTCCGGCACCGCGGTCGATGCGGTCGGCCTTGCCCTTGAACGTCAACGCTGCTCCGCTCGCCAGCTCGACCCGGACCGGCGGTTCGTCGCCCTGACCGAAGGAGTGCTCCGTGGCCAGTGGGGTGAGGTTCTCCGCGGAGTCGAGCTTGGCGAAGAGACGGAGCTCGCGCCGGATGAGCTGTTGGTCGTAGCGCCAACGTAGGGGCCGACCGGTGACGCCGTCCGCCTCCCACTTCCGGAAGTGCCGGTCGGCCAGCGCCAGCAGCGCATCGACGTCACGAGCGCGTCCGTCGATGACGGTTCGGATGAAGTCTTCGAGGATCTCGTGCACCAGGGTGCCGCGCTTGCTGGCGCTGATCGCCTCGATCTCCTCGGGCCGATCCACGCCGGCGACCCGCAGCACCCGATCGAGGAAGTGGTGCCGTGGACAAGTGGCGAACTGTTCGAGCGAGGTTGGGCTGAGCGGCCGGTCAGGCGACAGCGCCGGCACGGCACCAGGGTCGACGTTGCCGTCATAGGCGGTGAACTCCGTGCTGGCCCGCTGGTCCTGGGCGGCCAAGCCGGTGCCGAGGCGGGGCAGGGCGTCGGCCAGGGGGTGGTCGCGTGGCCGCCCGCCACGCTGCTGCCAGCGCAGGAGGCAACCGAGGTCGTGGTCGAGCAAGGATGCCGGCTCCTGGCCGGCCAACCCTGCCGCGAACGAGGCGATCACAGTGACCGCTCCGGCCGTGAGGCCCGGCAACCGGTCCACGTCTTGCGACCAGACCGGTTGACCGGCCAACCCGCTGGCCGCTTCTAGGAGCCAGCGTGAGGGCAGGTAGGTCCGTCCGCGCCGTAGGTCAGCGCGGGGGAACAGCAACGTGCGGTGCTGGTCGGCGGTGGCCAGCGCGGCGAGCAGCGACCGATGCTGCTCGGTGATCCGGTCCACACGGTCGAGCGCCGGCCCGGCGGCCAGCCGGTCACGTTCGGGGAGCAGGGCGTCGTCGTGGTCGCGGCCAGGCAGGATGCCTTCGGCCAAACCGACGACGAAGACTGCGTCGAGGTCCACACCAGGGAACGCCCGCAAAGGGGCGAGGAACACACCGTCACCGAACGGGCCCAACGGCGCGGCCGGGGCAGTCAGATCGCGTTCGACGGCTCGTCGGAACGTGCCGACGTCGATCCGTTGGGCCAGTTCGTCCAACCGCCCAAGCTGATCGAGCACCTCGAGCACCGCAGCCCATGAGGTCCGCTCAACCTCTGGCCAGGGTGCCCGAGCCGATTCGGGGTTGAGGTACGCGAGCAGCAGGTTCCTGGCCCAGGCGCTGTGGCCCGACCATGTGCTGCGGTTGCCGTCGTCGACCGCTCGCGCCAAGTGGGCGACAAAGGCTCGCAGTGCGGCCACCCGCTCGATGGCACGTTCGGTGCTGCGCAACTTCCAGTCCGCCACCTCACCGGCCATCGCCGCGTCACGTTGGTGCTCCTCGATCAACAGGTCCCGGTAGCGGGCCAGACGTTCGTCCCACTGATCTGTGCCTACGACCACGCCGGCCTTGCAGGAGTCGACGTCCCACGCCGCGGCCGGTGCCGGCCGGCCCGTGGACGGGTCGATGATCGGCGCACTGGAGAGCCAGCCGATGACGTCGTCGCGGCGCAGCTCGTGGTCGGCCAGGGTCAACAGCCCGAGGAGAGCGGTGCCGGTGACGGAGTGGCCGAGGGTTCGCACCGCCGGGCCGTTGTGGGCTATGCCCGCTGCCTCGAGGTGGTGATGTAGCAGCGGCCCATAGGCCTGGAGTGGGTAGGCGACGCCGATGCGGTGCAGAGCCACCCCTTGACGGACCAGAGACGTGATCTCACGGCAGACCGTGCGAGCCTCGTCGTCAGCGTCGGCCACGCTCATGATGCGATCGACCAGGCGGCGAGCCCCCGGCGTCTCTTCGAGGATGGAGTCGAGCGCACCATCGATCACGACGGCGCGGGCGCCGAACGCGCTGGCCAGGCGCTGCGCGGCGTCGTCCTCAGGGCGAGGGCAGAACACGACGAGCTGCCCGAGATCGGCCACGGCCGGTTGACCCGCCGCGACGGCCGCTACCGCGGCCTCCAACACATCGCGGTCGTCGTACCAAGTGGGCGCCAGCCGGCGGCGCACCGCCCGATGGAGCCTGACGACCTCGCCCGCTCGTCTGCCCTGCTCTGAGAGACGCCGTAGCGCCGGCTCGTCCGCCACGCGCAACTCGGCGAACGCACGGTCGAGGAGGCGTTCGGTGGAGGGGTGATCAGCAACGGGAGTGAAATCACCAGGAGCTTCCCCCAGGGCAACCCGCAGAGCCTCCGAACGCACAGCTGAGGTCAGCGGCCGACGACCCTGCTCGGCCAGGCTCGCCGCCCCGAGCAGAGCGGCAACCCGGTCGGCCACGAGGAACCTGACGTTCACCAAGCCCGACGTTTGGCGGAGCGCCTCGGCTCCGTCACTGGTCGCAGCAGTCCCCGCCGCCAAGAGCCTCCGCAGCGAGAGCCCACTGAACCCCGATGGCACCACCACCGTGACCGCGGCGAGAGGATCGTTCGCTTTGGCCTCGGTCACCACATCGCGGAGGGTAAGCACCGCGGCCCGGCCGGCCGGTACAGGGATCGTCAACGGCTCTTCCATGACGTGATGAGCGTACGCAGGAGGTATGACGCGCAACTGCGGGTCGGACTAGCTCCAGGCCCGGCCGGCGCCCACCTGTACTGCTCGACCGGCTGACACCCAGGTCAGCGGGCGACGCCGGTCGTGGCTGACTCGGCCCGCTCCCGGAGATCGGTGACCGCGTGGTCCAACCCGTCGGGATCCCGGAACAGAGCGCTGCCCGCCACCAGGATGTTGGCGCCGGCCGCCGCCGCGCCGGCCACCGTTTCAGGGCCGATGCCGCCATCCACTTCGATGTCGACGTCGTAGCCGCCCTCGACCACGATCTGGCGCAGCTCGGCGATCTTGGGTTCCATGGTCGAGATGTAGGCTTGGCCGCCGAAACCCGGGTTGACGGTCATCACCAGCACCATGTCGACCAGATCGAGCACGTGGCGCACCGCATCGAGCGGCGTGGCTGGGTTGATGGCCACCGCGGCGGCCGCTCCGCACTCGCGAACGTGGCCCAACGTGCGGTGCAGGTGCGGACAAGCCTCGGCGTGCACGATGAGGACCTCACAGCCCGCCTCGACATACCGCGGGAGCAGCTCGTCGGGCGTCTCCACCATGAGGTGCGCCTCGAACGGGACCGACACGTGCGGACGACAGGCCGCGATGACATCGGGACCGACGGTCAGGTTGGGCACGAACTGCCCGTCCATCACGTCCCACTGGATCCGATCGACGCCTGCCTTCTCCAGCTCGACGCACGCCTCGCCCAGCTTGGAGAAGTCAGCGGGAAGCACCGAGGGCACGATGGCCACCGGTCTGGGAGTCGGGCCGGCCACAGGCGCATCCTAGGCTCGGGTCGTGCAGACACTGTGGCTCGAACCGAATGCACTAGCAGTCGGTGGAGAGTCGGTAGCCAGGGATGCCGACGGCCGGGTCGTGTTCATCGGCGGGGCCCTGCCGGGCGAGCGGGTGCTGGTCGAACTGGTCGAGGAGAAGGCGACGTTCGCTCGAGGCGTGGCAGTGGAGGTACACCAGCCGTCGGGGCAGCGGAGGGTGCCGCCGTGTCCCCATGTCGCGGACGGTTGCGGCGGCTGCGACTGGCAGCACATCGACCCGCTGGCGCAAGGCGATCTCAAGGTGGATCTCGTGGCCGACGCGCTTCGACGGATGGGTGGCGTGGACGATCCCATCGTCGCGTCCGGCCCCACATTGGCCAGCCACCGGCACCGCACGAGCCTGCGCTGCACGGTGGTGGCCGGCCTGGCGGGTTTCCGCCGACGCCGTTCCCACGAGGCCCTGGTCGTCGAGGACTGCCTCGTCGCTCATCCCCTCTTGGCCGAGCTGGTCATCGATGGCCGCTTCGGTGAAGCCAGCGAGGTCGTGCTGCGGGCCGGCGCCCGCACCGGTGAGCGGCTGGCTGCGGTGTCTCCCACCGCGCGAGGAGTGCACCTTCCCGATGACGTGGTGGTGGTCGGTGAAGATGAGCTGCGGGCTGGCAAGCGGGCCTGGTACCACGAGGAGGTGGCCGGTCGCCGCTGGCGGATCTCGGCCAGCTCGTTCTTCCAGTCCCGCCCCGACGGAGCCGACGCGCTGGCTGCGCTGGTGGCCACGGATGTGGCCGAGCTGGCGCCTGAGGCCAGTCGGATGGTCGATCTGTGCTGTGGGGTCGGCCTGTTCGCCGGTGTCCTGGCCGATTCCTCGGGTCGGCGGAGCGATGATCGCGAGGTGGAGATGTTGGCGGTGGAGCGTCATCGACCGGCGGTGATCGACGCCCGCCACAACTTGGCCGGCCAGCCCGTGCGGGTGATCAGGTCCTCCCTTGATCAGTGGCGGCCATCGCCGGCCACTGTGGCGGTGGCCGATCCACCCCGATCTGGTCTCGGGCGCGGGGGAGTCGGCGCGGTCGCTGCGACCGGCGCCCAGTTGTGCGTGTTGGTCAGCTGTGACCCGGCGTCGCTCGGGCGCGACGCCGGGCTCCTCGCCAGGCGGGGCTTCCGCCATGTGCGCTCGACGATGGTGGACCTGTTCCCGCACACCTCCCACGTCGAGGTGGTCAGCGCGTTCACGTCGGACCATCACGAGCGATCGAAGACGTGAAGCGAAGACTCACGACAGGTGAGGCATCCGGGAGCGCGCCGGCCTCCGTACAGCAGAGCGGAGGGCCGATGTCCGCGACGGAGCTGCAGGAGACGAGTGACGCTGGCCTGGTGGTCGCCATCAGTCGCTATCACCAGGATGCGCTGGCCGAGGCGTACCGGCGCCACGCCGGTGCGGTGTTCGGGTTGTCTCGGCGGCTGCTACGGGAGCCGGCCTTGGCCGAGGAGGTCGTGCAAGAGGTGTTCCTGCGCCTCTGGAACACGCCCGAGAAGTTCGACCCCGGCCGCGGATCGCTGCGCTCCTACCTGCTGGCCCAGTGTCACGGCCGCTCGGTCGACCTGCTCCGCTCGGACACGTCCCGCCGTCGCCGTGAAGAGAACCAGCTCCGTCAAGCCGCCGAGGCGGGCTACGACGTGGAACATGAGGTCTGGGACCTTGCCGTGGCCGAACAGGTTCACGGGGTGATCGACAAGCTGCCGGTCAACGAGCGTCGGGCCATAGAGTTGGCATACCTCGGTGGGCACACCTACCGGGAGGTGGCAGTGATGCTCAAGGAGCCGGAAGGCACCGTCAAGAGTCGCATCCGTTCGGGGCTCAAGCGGATGCGTCAGGACCTCGTCGAGTCGGGAATGGGGGAGGTCCTGTGAGCCTGAGCCTCAGTCACCACGAGATCGAAGAGCTGCTGGGGGCCTTTGCCCTTGACTCGGTGGACCCTGAAGAATGGGAGGCCATCGATGTGCACCTGCGGGGCTGCCCTCGCTGCCGCGCCGAGGTGGCCGAGCACCGTGAAGTCGCAGCTCTGCTCGCCCACAGCGGGGCACCCGCGCCCGACGGTGTCTGGGACCGGATCCTCGATGAGCTCGAGCCTCCCGCGCCAGCGCTGCGCCTGCCGATGCCCGGCTCGCCCCTCGATGCCGCCCTGTCCGACTCGCCACGGGACCGAGTGACCAACCTCGGCGCCCGGAGGTCCTCGGCGCGCACCCGGATCCTGACTGCGATCCTCGCGGCCGCAGCGGTGATCGTCGCCGTGCTCGGCAGCGTCACCGTGCATCAGACCCGGCGTCTGGATCGCCTGGACAGGGCGTTGCGCGACGTGTCGGTAGACCGGGTGGCTTCTCAGGCCATGAGCGACCCTCAGGCGGCGAGCGGCAAGCTGATCTCAGGTGACGGTCGCATCAACGCCCCGGTGGTCGTCAATGCGGCAGGCAAGGGCTACTTGTTCGCGTCGAAGCTGCCGGAGCTGCCACGGGATCGCACCTACCAGCTCTGGGGTCAGGTTCGCGGAGCGACCGTGTCGCTCGGAGTGTTCGACGGTGGCACCGATGTGGTGCAGTTCCAGGTGGGCGCCGACCAACTCGCCGATCTGAGCCGGTTGCTGGTGACCCAGGAGACATCTCCGGGCGTTCCCGCCAGCCGCCATCGGGCGTTCCTGGCGGGCAGCGTCTGAGTCGGGCTGTCATGTACGAGGATCAGCCCATGGATGCCTCGTCTTCGCTCGGTTCGACCTCTGCCGGCGCGGAACGAGACCCGGGCAGGGCGACTGCCGATCCGCTCACCCCGCGGTTCGTCCGCATCCACGGCCACGAGGTGGCCTATCGCATGGCGGGCTCGGGACCCGCGTTGGTGCTGGTCCACGGCATCGCCGGCAGCTCGCGAACATGGGCGCCGGTGGTGTCAGGCCTGGCCGAGCACCACACGGTCATCGCTCCTGACATGCTCGGCCACGGCGAGTCGGCCAAGCCGCGAGGTGACTACAGCCTGGGGGCCTACGCCTGCGGCATCCGTGACCTGCTCGGCATGCTCGGCATCGACCGCGCCACGCTCATCGGCCACAGCCTCGGCGGGGGCGTGGCCATGCAGTTCGCCTACCAGTTCCCTGACATGTGCGAGCGCCTCGTGTTGGTGGCCAGCGGCGGGTTGGGCAAAGAGGTGAGCGGCTTGCTGCGACTCCTGACGGTGCCCGGGAGCGAGTACGTCCTGCCCCTGGTGCTGACCCGCCACATCCACGGGGTGCTGGCTCGGGTGGGAGGGCTCGTCGGGCGCAGCGGCCTGAAGCCCGATCCCTTGCTCAGCGAGATCGGCCAGAGCTACACGCGCCTCACCGATCCACGAGCCCAGCGGGCGTTCATCCACACGATCCGCGCCGTGATCGACGTGTCCGGCCAGAGGGTCAGCGCCCGTGACCGCCTCTACCTGGCTCAAGAGGTGCCCAGCCTGATCGTGTGGGGTGATCGCGATGCGGTCATCCCGGTCGAGCACGCTCACGCGGCCCATGCGCTCATGCCGGGAAGCCGGCTCCACATCATCGAAGGCGCTGGCCATTTCCTTCCCTCCGATCACCCGGAGGAGCTGCTGGCGGTGATAGAGGATTTCCTTGCCACCACCGAACCGGCGGAGGTCACACCACGACGCTGGCATGAGGTGCTGACCAGCCACCCCCGGGACGCTGTTCCTAAGTCCAGCTGAGCCAGTTCCCGCCTTGACTGAGAATAGTTCTCATCCTAGGGTTCACCTGTGCGTCCGCACCTGGTTCTTGTTCTCATCCTGGTTGCGGCGGGTTGTGCCCAGACGTCGTCAGCCCGACGGGACCCGCATCGAAGCTGGCTCCGGGTGGTCACCACCACCACGCAGTTGACCGATCTCGCACACGCGGTGGGCGGAGAGCGGGTCGAGGTGTACGACGTGGTGAAAGCGAACATCGATCCTCACGACTTCGAGCCGTCTCCCGCCGATCTCAAAGCCATGGCCGAGGCGGACGTGCTGGTCGAGAACGGAGTAGGTCTAGAGAGTTGGTTCGACCAGGCAGTTCGCAGCGCGGGCTCGAGAGGCCATGCCGTCGATGCCAGCACCGGCGTGAAGATCCGTAAGGCGGTCGGGTCCGGTGAGAAGGACACGGCAGGCGATCCCCACATCTGGCAGGACCCTCGCAACGCGCAGGTGATCGTCCACCACATCGCCCGAGCCTTCGAACGAGCCGATACGGCTCACCGGGCGGAATACCGTCGAAACGAGGCCGTCTACTCCGCGAAGTTGGCCGCTCTCGACAGACACGTGGCCGCCGCGCTGGCCAAGCTGGCCAACAAGCAGGTGGTCACGAACCACGATGCGTTCGGCTACTACATCGACCGGTATCGCCTCGTCTTCGTGGGGTCGATCATCCCGAGCTTCGACTCCCAGGCGGAGTTGTCCGCCACCGACATCCAGCACATCGTGGCCAGGATCAAGCACACGGGCGTGAAGGCCATCTTCTCGGAGAGCTCGTTGCCGGCCAAGACGGCCGAAACGATCGCTCGCGAGGCGGGAGTGAAGGTCATAGCGGGTCCCGACGCGCTGTACGGCGACTCCCTCGGGCCGCCCGGCTCGGACGGCGACACCTACCTGAAGATGATCCGCCACAACACGAAGGAGATCGTTGACAACCTCGCCTGAGCCAGCGCTCGTCCTCGAGGACGCCGCCGCCGCCTTCGCGCGGAACACCGTGCTGGAGGGCGTCACCGGCCGCATCGGACCAGGCGGCTCGTTGGCGCTCATCGGCCCCAACGGTGCGGGTAAGACGACGCTGATCCGGGCCATCCTCGGGCTGGTCCCGCTGGCCGGCGGCCGCATCGAGGTGCTCGGGGGGTCGCCGCGTGCCGCTCGAGGCCGGGTGGCCTACGTGCCTCAGGCCGACGCCCTCGACTCCGAGTTCCCCGTCACCGCTCTCCAAGTGGTGCTGATGGGGCGGTACCGGCGGATCGGCTGGTTGCGGCGCCCGGGCCGCCATGACAAGGCGGTGGCCGCCGCGGCACTCGACCGCGTCGGCCTGGGGCACCGGGCCGATGACCGGTTCGGCACCCTGTCGGGTGGTCAGCGGCAGCGGGTGCTGCTGGCCAGGGCGATCGCCCAGGAGGCCGAGCTCTTGCTGCTCGACGAGCCGTTCAACGGCCTCGACACCACCACGACCGACGTCCTGATCGACGTGCTCGGTGAGCTGAGGGCAACCGGGGTGGCGGTGGTGATGTCGACCCACGACCTCTCGGTCGCCCATCTGGCCTGCGACGACGCCTGCCTGCTCAACCGGCGCCAAGTGGCGTTCGGTCCGATCGACGAGGCTCTCACGGCCGACCTGCTGCGCGAGACCTATGGCGGGAGTGCGGTGGTGCTGGCATCGGGCGCCACGATCGTCACGACCCGGCACTGACCGCACGACGTGTCGATCATCGCGCGGTTACTGGTCGATCCGTACCACTTCCCGTTCATGCGCCGTGCCCTGGTCGAGCTGGCGCTTCTCGGGGTGTTGGGCGGCGTCGTCGGCGTCCATGTCCAGTTGCGCCGGATGGCGTTCCTGACCGAAGCCCTGCAGCACACGATCTTTCCTGGCATCGCCATCGCGTTCGTCGCCGGTAGCTCGCTGATGGTCGGCGCCCTGGTGGCCGCCGGGTTGACCGTGGCTCTGCTCGCCGGTCTCTCCGATCACCTGCGGACCGAACCCGACGCAGTCCTGGCTCTGCTGATCGTGACCTTCTTCGCCCTCGGCGTGGCGGTGGTGTCCCACCGCAGCGGTTACACGCACGATCTGGATCAGCTGCTGTTCGGACGCATCCTGGCGGTGAACCGCGGCCAGATCCTCGCCACCGTGCTCGTCGGGGCGATCGTCATGATCGGCGTAGCCGCCCTGCACAAGGAGCTGGTGCTGGCTGCGCTCGACCGCACGCAAGCCGCGGCGCTCGGCTACCGGGTTGGGCTCCTCGACGTTGCGATGAACGTGGCTGTAGCGCTGACCGTGGTCGTGGCCGTGCGCGCTGTCGGCACGGTCTTGGTTGTGGCGTTCGTGGTGACACCGGCGGCCACTGCTCGCCTGCTGACGTGGTCGATCCCCGGCGCGATGGCGGTGGCCGCCTCCCTGGCCGTCGTGCTGGCTTGGGTGGGTCTCTCGGCCAGCTTCGAGGCGTCCGTGCACCATGGCGTGCGACTGGCCGCGGGTGCCACCGTGGTGATCGCCTTCACCGCTGGGTTCTGCCTCCTCGGCCTAGGGTCCCTCGCCGTCCGCCGTCTGCGTCACCGATCTGGATCGTTGCGACCCGGCCCTGCCGTTCGAGTGGACGGCGGGACCGCATGAAGACGCTCGGCGAGAACCTCGGTTCGCCGTTCTTCCAGCGGGCCCTGCTGGAGTCGGTGCTGGTCGGTGCCGTGGCCGGGGTGGTCGGCGTGCATGTGCTGTTGCGGCGCCTCTCATTCTTCGTCGTGGCCATGTCTCACGCCACGTTCCCCGGAGTGGTGCTCGCGTCGGCGGTCGGGATGAGCCTGTTCGTGGGGGGCGCGGCTTTCGGGATACTGGTAGTGATCGTCATCGTCGCCCTGGGAGCGGTGCGGGGTCTCGATGATTCGAGTGCCATCGGCGTCGTGCTGGCCGGCGCGTTTTCCATCGGCCTCCTCGTGCTGTCGGCGCGGCCGGCGCCGTCCAAGGACCTGTCCGCCTTCCTGGTCGGCCAGATCCTCACGGTCTCGGCCGCCGACGTCGTCGCCGCCGGGGTCACGGGGCTGCTCTTGCTCGTAGTGCTCGCTGCCTTGCACAAGGAGTTGGTGCACGGCGCGTTCGATCCCGCCGGCCTCGGCGCCCTCGGCTACCCGACGAGAGCGCTGGAGTTCCTGACGCTGGTGGTCGTGACGGTGGCTCTGGTCACCGCCGTGCCGGCCGTGGGCACGTTGTTGGCCGTCGCCCTGCTGGTCGTTCCGGCCCTCGCAGCTCGGCAATGGGTCGATCGCATCGGGCCGATGATGGCCGTGGCCGCGCTGATCGGAGCATCCAGCAGCGTCATCGGGCTCTGCCTCTCGGCCCTCTGGAACATCGCCGCCGGCTCGGCCATTGCTCTCACCGCGTCCGCCGCCTTCAGCGCCTCGTTGGTGGCACGCTCGTTCCTCAACGCGACGAGCCGTTCCTCCGCAACCGCTTGACGCGACCGTGCCGCTCAGCGACAGGTGGCGCAGCGGCCCACGAGGTCGATGCGGTGGTCGACCACCTCGAACCCCACCGCCTCTGCTGCGGCCCGCTCGGCCTCGGCCAACGCCTGTTCGAGCCGGGACGATGCGGCGACATCCTCGACTGCGCCGCATGTGGTGCACACCAGGTGGTGGTGGTGGTGGCCCGACAGATCCTCGGCCAGCTCGAACCGGCCGTTCTCATCTGCCCCGTGGACACGGCGGACGACACCGGCATCGGCCAGCACCGCGAGGTTCCGGTAGGCCGAGCTCTGCGGGACCCCGGGCGCGGCGACCAGGACATCGGCGATGGTCAACGGCCGCTCCGCGTCGGCCAAGACATCGACCAGTTGACGGCGCTTGGTCGTGTAGCGCTGATCGGCGGCGCCGAGCCGCTGTCCGGCTTCGTGGTGCAGCTCGACGCAGGGATCCTCTTGTTCGCCCTGCCCTGAGCGCTGCGGGCTCAGTGCTCGTCCCAGTGGCCGTCGTGGGCGGCGTGCCGATGGCCGTCGTGGACGTAGTCCACGTGGTCACCGTGGAGCACGGTCTCGTGGCCGCAGTCCTCGCCGTGCTCGTGCTCTCCGTGACCCTCATGGCTGCCGTGGCCCCCGCCGATGCACTCGTCCCAGTGGCCTTCGTGCTGCCGGTGGGCGTGGCCCTCGTGCAGGTAGTCGACGTGGTCATCGTGGGTGACCGAGGCGTGTCCGCAAGTTGCGTCGTGGACGTGGTCGTGATCGGGATGGGTGTCGTGGGTGGAGGTCATCGTCGGGTGCTCCTTGTCTCGGATGCGTGGGTGACGGCGTCGGTCACGATGCGGGCCACGTGCTCATCGGCCAACGAGTACGCCACCTCTCGTCCTCGCCGCTCGGTGCGCACCACCTGCGCCCCGCGCAGCACTCGAAGGTGCTGGGAGACGAGCGATTGAGAGACGGCCAGGGCGTCGACCAGCTCGTGGACGCAGCGCGGCCCGGTCGAGAGCTCCTGGACTATGGCCAACCGATGCTCGCTGGCCAGCGCGCGCAGCAGATCAGTCGCTGCGATCAGGCCGGCATGACGGTCGATGGTGCGCATGAGTTGCAGACATTAACGACTCTGCATGTGTTCATGCAACGTGCCCGGTGGCCGAGTGCAACGGTAGGCCAGCCGACCACCCGCCCGGTATGGAACCTGGCTACTCAGGCTGAGGGCGGCCCCAGCCTGAGCAACCGGCCGGTCACTGCCCGGGAACGTGGGTGCGGGCCACTCCGGTGATCTCGCACTTCACCGAGCCCTTGGCTGAACGGGCTCCCGTGAGCTGCCATTTCGCCGACTTGTCGGCGTCGACGCTGCCCACGGATGCGGCCCCCTCCGAGACCTTGTTGCCTTCGCCGTCGGTGAACTTCAGCTTGACCACGTAGTTGCTGGTCTTGGAGCTGTGGTTGGTGATCGTGCCGGACGCCTTGGGCTTGCCTCCCCCGGTGCCAGGTACGCAGGAGGTGACCTTCACGTCCTTCTTGGCGTCATCGCTGGACCTGCTGGCGAGGATCACGGCCAAGATGATGGCCGCCACTATCAGCAGCAGGATCAACGGGATCAACCAACGCAGAAAGCTGCCCTTGGAGCGCCTTGGGCCGGTGGTCGTGGTGGTGGTCACCGGGGTGGCACCGCGGTCGTAACTGGGTGTCGTCATGAGGCTGTGAGTCTCCTTGTGCTGGCGCCCGTACCGATGCTGAACACAACGCGTTCATACCCTCTCCGTGACGCAATGAGTTAGGACCCGCCTCGCAGCAATCGCCGCTGGGGTGCTCCGAGGGCGGCGGCGTCAGCGACGCGACCGCCGATCTGACGCTCCAGCATCTGCGAGACCCTGAGCCTTCGACTCCGGCGATACGGCCCTCCCGGTTGCGCGGCATGCCAGGTCCATGCGACGAAAGGAACTGGCGAACCCACGTCGGGCACGGCTGGGACCCTCTCGTGATTCATCACAGCGTGTGGGCCGGCGCGCCTGGTGCCCCCAACCGCCGGCCGCGAGAGGCTGTGGCGATGGACGATGAGCTGCTTGAGGAGCAACGGGCGTTCTACCGGGCACGAGCGCCGGAGTACGACGAGTGGTGGCAGAGGCGGGGCCGCTACGACAGGGGAGAAGACGAGACGCGGGAGTGGCACCACCAGGTCGGCGTAGTCGACGCCGCGTTGGCCTCGTTCGACGCGCGAGGTGGCGTGCTGGAACTGGCGGGCGGTACGGGCTGGTGGACCCGGCGGCTGGCCGATACCGCGGATCACCTCACCGTGATCGATGCTTCGCCTGAGGCGCTGACCATGAACCGTGATCGTGTGGGACGGAGCGATGTCGATTACGTGGTCGCCGACGTGTTCGGTTGGCGCCCGGAGCGTTCCTACGATGTCGTGTTCTTCTCGTTCTGGCTGTCGCATGTGCCCAGGCGGAGCTTCGGGGCCTTCTGGAGCGTGGTGCGCTCATGCCTGGCGCCCGACGGCCGGGTGTTCCTCATCGACAACCGCGCCGACCCGACACCCGGGCCGGGAACGAAGGATTCCTACGTCATCGAGTACGGCCCCGATCTGCACCTGCGCCGCCTCAACGACGGCTCCCAATACCGGGTCGTGAAGGTGATGTACCAGCCCGACGAGCTGCAAGACCTCCTCGAAGCCGACAGTTGGCATGCTGAGATCGACGCCACACGCTGGTTCATCTTTGGATCGGCCCGACCCCGTTGAGCCGCCGGCTCGTCGCCGAAACGCCGGATGACGGTCGGTGGCGCTTGCGTCCGTACGATGGGCCATGGCCTATGACGCGGACGTGGCTGATCGCGTCCGCGAGCTGTTGGCGGGCGAGCGAGACCTGACCGAGAAGAAGATGTTCGGTGGGCTCGCGTTCCTCGTCGCAGGCAACATGGCGGTGGCGGCCAGCAACCAGGGAGGCATCCTGGTCCGAGTTGATCCCGCCGAGTCCGACAGGCTCATCCAGACGACGACTGCTCGGTTCATGGAGATGCGCGGTCGAGCGATGCATGGCTGGTTGCGCATCGAATCGAGCGACGTCCGCACGAAGCGGCAACTCGCGAAGTGGGTCGCGCTGGGAACCAGGTACGCACGGTCGCTGCCCCCGAAGCAGTAGGAAACGGTGGTCGGCGACGTCGCCCTCACCGCGCTCGTGGACGACATCATGAACCGCCTTCTGTATGTCGCCGGCCGTTAGCTGGCTGAACGTTGCGGTGCGCCCCCCGGGATTCGAACCCGGAACCTGCGGATTAAGAGTCCGTTGCTCTGCCGTTGAGCTAGAGGCGCCAAGCGACCCTACTCGACGCTCCTCGACGTTCTGCCTGGTGAAACCGGCCGTCTGGAGCCGTCGTAGGCAGGAAAATGGGGTGACCGAGGGGATTCGAACCCCCGACATCCGCGACCACAACGCGGCGCTCTAACCAACTGAGCTACGGCCACCGTGAGGTCGGCCAGCATAGAGCAGGACCGCTACGAGACCGACCGGTCAGCCGGTGGCGTCGTCGCCCGACGTGCCGCCCTCGGGTAGCCAGCGACCGGAGTCCCGCCACTCGACCGCGGCGTGAAAACCCTCGTCGGCCGCCAGCTGTTGGAACCAGCGACCCTCCGGAGAGTGTCGGGTGATCCCATCGAACAGGGTGGCGAGGATCTGGGTTCCGTGGAGGCCCATGTTGTCGTAGGCCTGGTTGACCATCAGCTTCTGCATCACGAGCTGGTTGACCGGCACTCCCGCCATGCGGTCGGCCAGTTCCTCGACCTTGGCATCGAGACTGTCGGCCGGCACCGACTCCACCACCAGTCCCCATTCGGCGGCGCGGCGTCCGTCGATGGTGTCGCCGGTGAGCAACATCCGCTTGGCCCGCTCGGCGCCGAGACGGTACACCCACATCGCGGTCGTAGGGCAACCCCACACCCGTGCCGGCATGTAGCCGATGCGTGCGTCATCGGCCATCACCACGAGGTCACAGCACAGCGCGATGTCGCTTCCACCGGCCACCGCGTAACCGTGCACCTTGCAGATCGTCGGCTTGAGCGATCGGAACAGGCTGGTGAAGTCGTCGGTGTTGGCCTTCATCCCCCGGTAGTCCTTGATCGGGTCCCACACCGTGTGCTGGGTTCCGACCCCGCGCTCGGCGAAGTCCTTGAGGTCATAGCCGGCGCAGAACGCTCGCCCGGCGCCTCCGAGCAGTATGACGTGCACCTCGGGATCGTCGTTGGCGAGATCGACGGCGCGGTGGATCTCAGCCGGCATGTGCGCATCGATGGCATTGAGCCGCTCCGGCCGGTTCAGGGTGATGTAGGCCTTGCGGTCGCGCGTCTCGTACAAGAGAGACGAGAAACCTTGATCCTCCACGTGCGGCCTCAGTTTCCGTTGATCGACCAGTGCCAAGACTCGCTCGGCAGGTTGAAGAAGCCGAACCTCGACGCGTTGCCCGACAGCCACTGGTAACAGGCGGTGGAGCGACTCTGGCAGGCGCTGAAGTCGACGGCCAAGCCGACCTCGTGCATGGACGTGCCCGGCGGCGCGGTCTCAGGGTTACAGGAGCTGGCCGGCATCTGGTAGATGGCGTAGTAGCTCGATCCGCAGTGGGCTTGGCGGAGCGCGACCTGCTGGGCGGGATCGCGGTAGCCGCTGCCGGTCAGGTTCAGGCCGGCGCCTCGAGCGGCGTTGACCAGCGATCCCAGCCGACCGGCTATCTGCGCGTTCACGGTGATGCCGTTCACCGTCGCCAAGCTGATCCCTCCCGAGGATGTCCTGACGGACCCGCTGCTGACCGGAGGGAGCGCTACGGTCCCCGTGCCCTTGCGCCGAACGGTCCGAGCCGACCTGCTCCCGGCTACGGGTAGCGCTCGGAACTCGGTGCCGTTGGGTCGGAGGCTGTTCTGCCGTGTCGCATCCGCGGCTGCGGCGCGAGCAGCCGCGGCAGCAGCTGCCCGATCAGCCGCGGCCTGGGCGGCCGCCGCGGCCGCCGCGCGCGCCGCGGCGAGCCGGGCGGCCAAGGCGGCCTGTTCGCGCGCGATCCGTGTCGAAAGGGCCTTGTCGGTGCGCGCCAACCGGATCGACCTTGCGACTGAGCTGTCGATCCGACGCTTGAGGGCCGAGGCAAAGGACAGTTGCCGTGCCCGAGCCGTGGCGACCTTGTCGGTGCGGGCCTGCTGTTGGCGCTGCTTGGTCTCGATGACGTGTCGGGCGTGGGCCGCTTGGCGGCGGATGAACTGGAGGTCAGCCTTCGAGCTCTTGAGCTCGTCGGCCAGATCGGCGTCGTTAGCCGCTTGGACCTCGCCGTACATGCGGCGGTAGTTCGCAGCCTTGAAAGACTGCATCCGGAGGAGATCGAAGACCTGATCACTGGGTGGGCTCACGTACGACGCGATGGCTCGTTCGCGCATCGCGGCGACGAGGTCGGCCATGTGAGACTCCGTGCGACGGACCGCCTCAGCGTCCCGGTGGACCTCCAAGCGGGCGTCCGCCAGCTCTTGGTTGGTTTGGGCGAGGAGGCCTCGCTGCATCGAGAGGTTCGAGTCGAGCGCTTGCAGCGCAGCATCGATCCTGCCGAGGCTGGCCTTCTGCACGTCGAGCTTCGATGCGACCACAGCCTCCTGTGCCCGCACCTTCTCCCGCTCCTTGCTTGGATCGCCGCGGGGAACGCTTCGAGCGTCCGGCGCTCCGGACAGTCCCGAGGCCGTGAGGAGAACCGCGATGGCAATGGCCAGATGTGGTCGTCGCACGCGTCCCTTTCCTTGTCGGCCCTGCCCGGCGGCGGCGCCTTCGAGTCGGCCCGGCCGTCACCGAACTGTAACGTCCGAGCCCGTCGGGCGGTATCCACTGCCCCAGCAACCACATCAGCCACTCCAGCAACGCCCGATCGACATGATCGCCAAGGACTGGGTGATCGGCGATCAGGCGCCGGCAGCCACCAGCACGAGGTCGGTGCCGAAACCGGCAGCCAGCCCGACCAACAGGCCCCACATCATCAACTCGGTGTGGCCCAGCTTCTCGGCGACCCGGAGAAGCATCACGATGACATAGAGGATCGAGCCAGCGGCCAGAGCAAGGAACCCAACGAACAAGAAGGTGTTGACCACGGAGTTCCCGACGATCGTGCCGAGGAACGTCGGTCCACCGCCGATCACCCCGAGCAGGAGGAGGAACCGCCAGCTCGGCCTGGCGGCCTCGCCAGCCAGGGGAGCGCAGATGCCGAAGCCTTCGGTGGCGTTGTGCAATCCGAACCCGACGATCAGCGCGATGGCCAAGCTGATCTCACCCTTGGCCGCCGACTGGCCGATGGCCAAGCCCTCCGAGAAGTTGTGCAGGCCGATGCCGACGGCGATGCACAGCGCAAGACGCCGGGCGTCGCTCAGCGCCATGATCCCCTGCACCGGACGGGCCGCGGCTAGATCTTCCACGGCGACCGCACCGGGCCCGAACGACTGCCGCATCGATGATGCTCCACCGCGGCGGGCCTGACGGCCCATCCAACGGTCGTAGTACACGAGGCTCATGAGACCGACGACGAGACAGGCGCTGAACACGAGCGCCAGCCCGGTGAAGCGCGCCCAGCTGGCCGAGCCACCCTGCGCCTGGCCGAGGACGTCTTCGATCGGTTCCCATCCCGCACCCAGCACGTCCCACAGCAGGAACACCAACACCCCGGTGGCCGCCGCGTTGAGGAAAGCCTTTATGCGCGGTGCCGGCTTGCGAAGCCGGCCGATGGGCAGACCGAGAAAGATCGAGAACCCGGCGATGGCTGCGAGGATCAGAAGCTTCGTGGTGGACACGCTCTCTCCGGTCGCTCAGCGGGCTACTCGGTCGATGATAGGCAACCCTAACAACCGGGCCAAGTCAAGGGCGCTGTGACAGCCTTGCTGAGCTGAACCTGGGGAGATGAGGGTGGGGTGGTGCTGGCTACGTCGGCGAGCCCATCTACCGGATGCGATGATGCGCAAGGTGCCGGCAGTGACGACGGGCCTCCCCAGCGGAGACGTGACCTTCGTGTTCACTGACATCGAGGGCTCGACGCGGTTGCTGCGGCGCTCGCGCGCCCGGTACGCCGTGACCCTCGACCGCCACTACGCGCTGCTGCGACGGGCATGGGGCCGACATGGTGGCCACGAGGTCGACACCGCGGGAGATGGGATGTTCATCGCCTTCGCCGATGCGCCCGACGCGGTCGAGGCCTGCGCCGAGGGGCAGCGGCTGCTCGGCGCGGAACGATGGCCCGGGGACCAGTCGGTTCGAGTCCGCATGGGCATCCACACCGGCCCCGCCTGGCCCAGGAACAACACCTACGTGGCGTTGGCAGTGCACCAGGCGCAACGGGTGATGTCGGCCGCGCACGGCGGTCAGGTGCTCATCTCGGACGACACCGTGCAGCGCGTGCCCCCGTTCGCAAACATCGAGGTCGTACCGGTCGGCCGGTTCCGCGTACGCGATTTCGACGAGCCGGTGGGCTTGTGCACCCTCGCCGGGCCGGGCCTGGCCAGCGAGTTCCCCGCCGTGCGCGCCGTGCCCGCCGACGGCCACAACCTGGTCGGCCCGCCGACGTCGTTCGTGGGGCGGTCCATCGAGGTCAGCAAGATCGCCGAGCTCCTCGGCCCCCGGCAACTGGTCACGCTGACCGGACCGGGCGGTGTCGGCAAGACCCGCCTGGCGACCGAGGTCGGTCTGCGGGTGGTACCGGCGTGGGCTGACGGCGTGTGGCTGGTCGACTTGGCGCCGGTGCAAGAGGTCGCACAGATCGGCTCGACGGTGGCATCGGCGGTCGGCCTACCGCCGAGCGGCGACGATCGGTGGGACGACGTCACCCAGTACCTCCGCCAACGACACGCTCTGGTGGTGCTCGACAACTGCGATCAGGTGGCTGAGGCCTGCGGCCAGGCGGCCGACGAGCTGCTTGCAGCATGCCAAGGCTGCGGCGTCCTGGCGACCAGCCGCGCCCCGCTTGGTGTCCGCCGCGAGCTGGTGTTCCGGGTCGGCACCCTGGCGGTGTCGGATGCCGCGGTCGACCTCTTCGTCGACCGCGCTCGCCCCCTGCGGCCCGAACTGGTCCTCGATCACTCGACTGCGCCGACCATCGCCGCCATCTGCAACAAGGTCGACGGGCTGCCGCTCGCCATCGAATTGGCCGCCGCGCGCCTAGGAGTGCTCTCGCTCACGGAGATCCTCGATGGGCTGGACGACCGGTTCAGGCTGCTGCGCACCCACAACACGGATGTACCGGCCCGTCAGCAGACGATGGAAGGCCTCCTCGAATGGAGCGACCGGCTGCTGTCCGACCAGGAGCGGGCTTGCCTCCGCCGCTTGGGCGTTTTCGGCGCAAGCTTCTCTGTGCGCGCCGCTGACGCGGTTGTCGCAGCGGGCGGCATCGACACCTACGACGTCCCCGAGCTGGTCTGGTCACTGGTCGACAAGTCGCTGGTCGCGGCCGACCTCACCGCCAATGACACTCGCTATCGGCTGCTCGAGCCGGTGAGAGCGTTCGCCCGTCGGCAGATGAGCCACCACGGCGAAGCCGAGGCGACCGCCGTGCGACTGGCTCGTTGGTTCCTGGAGCGGATCGGGTTGCGGCAGCGGGACCGAGGATGGACTGGCGAAACAGGGGTCGAACTGGACAACCTCCGCGCCTTGGTGCCCTTGCTAACGCCGGTCGAGTCCGAGCTGGCCCAGGAGGTGGCGGTCACGATCGGCCGCTACCTGGAGGCCGTGCAGGCCTATCGGGACGGGATCGAGGAGTTGACCCGCTACGCGGATGACCTCGTGGCGCCCACCTCCACTCGCATCTCGCTGCTCACCTGCCTGGCCGACCTCCGCCTGCGGACCGGCGAGGTCCAAGCAGCTGAGCGCCTGGTTGCCGCGGCTGAGGCGGTGAGGAACAAGGTGGGAGCCGTGCCAACCTGGGACGACGTGGGGATCGAACGCATCCGCGCTGACCTGGCCTGCCGCATCGGTGACTACGACGGTGCTGTGAACGTGGCACGAGGTGCTTTGCGTCGCGAGCTGAGCGTGCGCGGTCGGGCCCGCATGCACAGCCAGCTCGGAATTGCGTCGTCGCTGGCGGGCGACATCGTCACGGCCCGGGACGCGCTCGAGCAAGAGCTGGCCGCTTATGAGCTCTTGGAGGACGACGTCTTTGCCGCCAGCGCCCACGGCAACCTCGCCGAGCTGGCCATCCGAGCCGGTGACGTCAGGGCCGCTGCTGGGCACCAACGGGCGTGCCTGACACTGGCGCTGGCGCTGGGCGCCCCGGTGATGGTCGCCTTCAGCTTGATCGTCGCGGCGCGGATCAAGGGAGCAGACGACTGGACGACAGCCACCAGCCTCCACTCCCACGCTGAGTCGCTGCTGGAGACGACGGGACTGGCGCTGTACGACGACGATCGACGAGTGAGCGAAGCGATGGTCGAAGCCGCCCGCCAACAACTCGGCGAGCAAGCCTTCGCCGAGGCCAGCCGTGCGGGCCGGGACCTCGACCTCCCGGCGGTCGCCGCCATCGCAGACGGGGTCCTGTCGAGCGCAGCCCAGGGCTAGTGCCAGTGACGCAACCTCCACCCGGCTCGCCACTCGGGCTCGTTGACGCCAAGCAATCGGCGCGGCCGGAGGCGAGCGAAAGTTCTGCGGCGCGTCACTATTGTCCCGTGTTGTGAACAATGACGCGAAGGATGAGTCGCCCGCCGGTTGGGCCGGGCGCGTGGAGTTCTCGGACGAGGGGTTCGCCTATCGCCCGGGTGAGCTCCTGGTCGGCGGGCAGCGCGGCTTGGACGAGGCCAAACGCCTCTACCCCTCGTTCCGGAACGAGGAGGCGATCTTCCCCGGGCGCGATACAGGCCAAGTCTTCCGGCTCCGGGGTGAAGCCGACCCGGCCCAGGTCGCGCACGAGCTGCGACTCGAGGGGGTGGTCGCACAGCCCAACCACGTGCTGTTCGCCCACTGCGAGTGTTGCTGTGGACCCCACCCTGCTCTGCGCTTCGGTGCCGACGTGCAGGGGTCGCCCTTCCATGCCTCCCCGTTCCATGCGTCGCCGTTCCATGCGTCGCCGTTCCATGCCAGTGAGCTTCAAGAGAGCGGTCGGTGTCGGAGCAGTGCTCGGCCCGCCGACCCGCCGAGGCTGACATTGCCGGTCTACGACAAGGATCCGCACCCGCCGCGTGTGGTGGTGCTCGACACCGGCTTCGCCGATGCAACGGTGCGGCCGGGGGGGCTCGCCTGGATCCAGCCCGCGCCTGAGAACAAGGAGTGGCCCGACGAGGACCAAGAGGGCTACCTCGACCCGGCTGGCGGCCACGGCACCTTCATCTCGGGACTGATCGAGCAGTTGGTGCGCGGCTGCGACATCCTGCCCCCAGCGTGTGCTGAGCACCATGGGCGACGGCGACGAGGCGACGATAGCAACGGCCATTGACGCAATCGGCGCCGCCGGAGACTGTGACCTCCTCAGCTTGTCCTTCGGCGGTTATGCGCTGGAACGGATGTACGTGCTGGAGGCCGCTCTGCGGCGGGTCCAGTCCGCTGGCACGGTTGTCGTCGCCTCCGCCGGCAACGACTCCACCTGTTCGCCGACCTATCCGGCTGCCCTGCCAGGCGTGATCGGCGTGGGAGCGCTAGGTCCTAGCGGACCAGCGCCGTTCACGAACTACGGCCGTTGGGTGCGGGCGTGCGCACCGGGAGTCGATCTTGTCGCCCCGTTCTTCGATCACTTCAACGGAGTGACCACGCCCGCGGGAGACACCGACCCCGACGACTTCCGCGGCTGGGCCCGGTGGAGCGGCACGTCGTTCGCGGCGCCTGTGGTGGTGGCCGCCCTGGCCCGCGAGATGCGCTTGTCAGGGGTCGACGCCAAACAGGCGGTAGCCCGGGTGATCGACGCACCCGGCCTGCTACGCATCCCCGACCTCGGGACGGTCGTCAACCTGCAGTAGGGCTCGTCACCCATGCGGCCGCACTCGCTAGTCCTCTCACCCAGAGGACGCAATTGCCTTCTCTCCCGCCCAGGGAACGGTCACGCAAAGGTGCGGACGAGCTCCAGGACGGCGTCGGCGTCCGGTCCGGTGCCGGCCAGAGCAGTGCTAGCCGCGGCAACCCGGCGAGTGGCGACCAGGCAGAGCTCCACGCCGGGGCCGGTGATCGTGGTGGTGGCGGGCTCGTCAGGCTGGAACTCCCATCGCTCCGCGGCCGGTCCGAGCATTTGGAAAGCCACTGGGCCCGGTGGCGGGCGGCCCGCCCGGGCGAACGCGTAGGGCAGGGTCCGCCAGGCGAGGCGGGCGACGTGGCGGAGGTGGCCGGTGGGCTCGACCATGCGGCCCAGGGCGTCGGCCACGTCGCTGGTGTGGATCCAGGTCTCGGCCAAGCGGGTGGTGGCGAGCGTCTGGGTGGAGAGCTCGCCTGCCACCCATGTGACGCGCTCGTGGTGGTCGACCGCGAACAAGGCGCGGTCCAACTCGGTTGCTGCGCTGCGCCATCGGGCGAGGAGGTCGCCGGTTGGCGCGCCTCGTTGTCGGGCGACATGGTTCTGCCGCTCGGGCTCTCGCGCGCATCGAGGTAAGGCGGGCGGGCTCGTGACGCTCAGGCGATCACGCCCGGGTTGAGGATGCCGGCGGGATCCAGCGCAACTTTGGCGGCGGCTAGTGCTCGTCCGACCGGTTCGGGGCGCTGACGACGGTACCAGCGGTCATGATCCCGACCGATGGCATGGTGATGGGTGATGCTGGCGCCGGCATCGAGTAGCACCTCCGACGCCGCCTCTTTGATGGCGGCCCACTGCTCCAGCTCCTGGCCTCGCCGTCCGGCGGCGATCACGCTGAAGTAGGGCGCCGGACCGTCGGGGTAGACGTGGGTGAATCGGCAGGTGACCCAGCCGGCGGCGCCGCCGACTGCCAGGATCGCCTTCTGCACGGCGTCGGTGACGGTGTCGTGCAGCTCGGCGAACCGATCCCAGGTGCACGCCGTCTCGAAGGTCTCACAGATCACGCCGCACCGGACCAGACCGTCGCGGGTGTACGGCGCTCGGATGAACGCGCCGCGCCATGCGCCCGCCGCACCGTCTCGGCCAGCGGAGGCGTCCTCGCGCAGCACCACCTCGCCTGCTGGCACCGTGCCGCCGTGATCGCGGCACAGCTCCAGCGCTCGGTCCAACCAGGGCCCCACGGGATGGTCCGCAGACTCGAACCCCACGAGCAGCAACCCGCCTGACTCGGCAATGTCGGCCACGCCGGCGCTGATCAGCGCTTCGCCGGCGTCGAGGAGCCGGCAGTTGACGGGGAACAGTGCCGATTGGGAGAGAGAACGCGCCGCCTCGGCCCCGGCCGCCAGGGTGGTGAAGCGAACCGCGGCTGATCCTCTCCACCGCGGCCGGTCCTGGACCCGCATCCACGCTTCGCTGATCACCCCGAGCGATCCCTCGCTGCCCAGGAAGAGCCGGTCGGGGGATGGACCCGCTCCACTGCCAGGCAGGCGCCGGGACTCGCTGATCCCGCTCGGCGTCACCACCCTCATCGACTCCACGAGATCGTCGATGTGCGTGTACGCCGTGGCATAGTGGCCACCGGAGCGGGTCGCCAGCCAACCGCCCAGGGTCGAGACCTCGAAGCTCTGCGGGAAGTGGCGCAGCGTCAACCCATGGGGTCGGAGCTGGTCCTCGAGGACCGGGCCTAGCGCTCCGGCCTGGATGCGTGCGGCCCGGCTCCGCCGATCGATCTCGAGGACGCGGTTGAGCCCGGTGAGGTCCAGCGAGACGACGCCCTGGTACGACGAACCGAGCCCGGCCGGCTCCACTCCGCCAACGACCGACGAGCCGCCGCCGAACGGGACGCACGCCACGTCGGCCGAGGTGCACCAGTCGAGTACGGCGACCACGTCTGCCTCCGAGTTGGGGTACACGACGAGGTCGGGAGGGTCGGGATAGGCGCTGCGGAGGCCCCGAACGATGTCGCGGTAGCTGCGCCCGTAGCTGTGGAGCGCCCGCTCGTAGCTGTCTCGGCGGCACAGATGAGCGAGCGCGTCGGGGGGCTGGATCCGTGGTTCGCGGAGGTCTATGTCGGCCAGCCGTGGAGCGGCAGCGATGTCGACGGACGTTCCAAGACGCTCGCCCACCGCCGCTCCCAGCGACGTCACCTCGGCATCGGTCATGGCCGAGTCTTCGTAGCCCCACCCCCACCACGAGCGCCGCGACGTGGCCGCCTGGTCCGCTCGTGTCATCGGGGCATCGAACCAACGCCGGGCGTCGTCGTCAACCCGGGTGTCGAAGCGGGCCACGGGAGTTACCTACCGCGGGAGGAGCACGCGCCTGGCCGAGCCTTACGATGTGGGTCACGCGGCAAGCAGCGCAGCGCAGCGCAGCGCAGAAGTTTGCGCCACGTTTCGCGCCGGCCCCGCCTCCGGCCTCCGGCCTCCGTGGGGCATGCGCGAAACCTTGGACTTGCTGGTCACCGGCCTGGTTGTGGTGGGGTTGGGCACGGATCTTGGTGTTATGGGCACGGATCGTCTGCCCGGTTGTCTTCGGTTGTCACGGCGGGGGCGGGTTCATCTCGGTCCATGACGGTTGTTCCAGCTGCCGCGTGTGGGGTCGTAGATGCCTCGGGGTGCGGCGCCGGGGCTGGTTTGGGGGCGTCCGAAGGACCGGAGTTGGGCGAAGATGGCTTCGTCGTGGTCCGGGGTTGGTGCGGTGATGGTGGCGGGGAGTGACGCCCCGAGGGGTAGGTGGGCTAGGCGTTCGAACAGGTCGGTGGCGTTGTGGCCGTAGAGGGTCCACACGATGTTGGCGATGGCGTCGGGCCACGTCTTTGGCTCGGATGTCACCGGGGGTGGGGGCGGTGACTTTTCCGTTGATCACTTCGAGGGCTTCGAGCTCGGCTCGGGCCTGGTGGTGTGCGGGGGCTTCACCGTCGAGGAGACTTCCTCCCGGGCAGCGTGAACGGCGACTGCAGCTTGACCGAACGGCGGATCCGGGTCGAGGCCAACGACCAGCGCCAGCAGGTCAAGACGCTCGCACAGGAGCTGGGTCATGCCGTCCTCCACGAGCACCACGACGATAGGCCACTGGCCGAGCTGGAAGCTGAATCGGTCGCCTACATCGTCTGCAGTGAGCTGGGTATCGACTCCGACGACTACACCTTCGTATCTCCGGACTCCCGTGTCCTTACGAGGCCAAGGCTCTCCGCCGGTTTCCACCGGCATCGGGCTCCCTTACAAGTGCCGACGCCTCCACCGGCACGACGCTCAATCGTCGCTTGTCGGTGGCCACCGGAAACGGCGCACTGGTGGCCGTCGGCGACACCTGAGCTCGGAGCGGCGGACGGACGGCGCCGAGCGACGATCCGGAGCACCGATCGCCGACTCGGGCGCGGCCGGTGGTTCGCTGCACAAGAGGCCGCGATGCATGCCGAACGGCAGATATGGCGCGGCTGCGGCCTACGGCTGGGTCGGGCAGCCCGCGTTGGAGGATCGCGCGCCGTCGCGTGGGCGCGTGCCGCTCCCGTCCTGTTTCGTTCCCACGATGCACCGCGCCACGCCCGGAACCCGGACCTTGCCGTCCTTCTCGAACGCGCTCACCTTCGCAATGGCGTTTGCCCGAATCCGCTCCCGCGCCGGTTCGTCGACCTGCTGAAGCGCCGCAACTGCGAGCGAGACGTGCTCGCTGAGCATCTCCCAATACTGCGCGGGCGATCGCGTCACGAGTTCGACGTCGACGTCCCACTCGGCAACGTCGCGCAGCCCCGCGCCCTCGTACAGGGCACTGACATATCCCGGGGCAGCGCACCGGAACATATTCGGCCCGTCCGGGTCGGGTGGCGCCACCACCGCCTCGGTCGCGATTGCCTGCATGGCGATCGTCGTCCACGGGTTTTCCTCGGGCTTGACCCATACCGACGCGCAAAGACGTCCGCCCGGCTTGAGTACGCGCGCGAACTCGGCCGTCGCCTTGGCCACGTCGGGGAAGAACATGTACCCAAAGCGCACAGAGACACTATCGAATGTGGCGTCGTTGAACGGCAGATCATCGGCGCTGCACACCTGCGTCTCGATATTGGCGACCCCTTGCGCCCTGGCTCGTCGCGCGGCTATGTCCAGCATCTCCGCTACGAGGTCGGTCAGCACAACGCGTCCCTTCGGCGACAGTTTCGCGATGCTCAGACCCGGCTCACCCGTCCCAGCGGCAATGTCGAGATGCTGATGATCTTCAGCGATGTCGAGACGCTCGATCATCGCTGCGCCGACCGGGCCCAGCTGATCCATGATGACCGAGTCCCACTTCTCCCAGCCCGCAGAGAGCCCGGCCCACGTCGCTCGCTGAACGTCTCGGATCTCATCGGGGCCCGGCATCGGCCCTCCCTCTATCCATGCATCCACCGAACACGAAGGCACTCCTTGGCGGGAGTGCATAATGCCCGATCTGGAGTCGCTTCGCCGCGACGCGGCCGGACGCTCCGAGCGCGCCAGATCGACGGGATGGTGCACGTCCGGGTTTCATGATCGGGGTTAGGCGGCTCTACGCGATTGAGTGGGGAAAGCGGGTTCTGATCCGGGGTGGGCGGGGTCGGTTGGGCCAGGTGATTCCGCCGGCGTGTAGCAGTACCCGCAGCCTGTAGTACTCGAAGCGTTTGAAGCCGTGCCCGCAACGCTTGACGTTCTTCACGCACAGGTTGAGGCGCTCGGTGGGACTGTTGGAAGCGCCGGTGTCGTGGTAGGCGAGGATCTCGGTGCGCCACGCAGCCAGGGTCCGGCCGAGGGAGCGGATCTCCCCGACCTCGTCTTGTGCGCAGCCGGCGATCGCCTTGTCGACGAGGAGAGCCGCGTCGGCGGGACTGTCGGCCAGATATACGTCTCGAACCGACTCCTTGGCTAGCCATGCGCCGACGACCACATCTCTGGGGTCCCCGACGCGCAGGCCGAGCAGCATCCTGTGCCTGTGCCGCTCATCAAGGCGTTCAGATCCGGTGAGCAACAGCTTGCGGATCCGAAACAGCGGATCGGGTTTGCGTCCGGTGACCGAGCGTTTCGTTCTGGACCCGGCGCACCGTGGTGCGCACCGGTTCCCGGTGCGCACCACATGAAAAGGATCCGCCACACGGCGGGCGTGGTCGAGGTGTGGCGACAGCCCGGCCCGGAACGACTCGGCCAGATCGGTGGCCACCACCTCGATGCCGGCCAGCCATCTCGGATCAGCCTGCGCGGTCCATCGGCGCAGGTCAGCGGCCCGGTTGCCGGCCACCATGTCAATCAGAACGTGGTGATCGAGATCGACCAACCCGGTGGCGTAGATCGTGGCATGGGAGCGGTTGGCCGCCAGAAACGAAGTCTCATCGATGCCGAGCTGACGCACCGCCCCGATGCGCTCGGGGTCATCAACCAGTGGCGTGCCGTGTCGATCACCGCGTTCATCACTGTCCATCAGCACACCCCCAACTCGACGGCCCTCTCGACACCGGCCGAGCTTCCTGGCCCACCTGGCGGCACGCTTCAGCCCCGGCACGACGGGTCAGCACCACCTGGGCGTCGACATGATCGGAACGCTCCGTCCACGTCCTCACACCACAGTCGCACTCGACACAACGCCACCGTCGCTTGATCCACACCAGGCGTGCCGGGCGACCGAAACAAGCCAGATCGCGGATGTCTACGGGCATCCGGTCCTAGAACTCCGCCCGCACCCCGCAGCGGCCACAGCCCACGAACTCCACCATCGTCTCGACCGTAACGACCACCTCGTCGGCCGTCTCGGTCACCGCCAACACCCGGAACCCGTCCAGTCCCAACAACGCCTCGGCCGGGCCGATACCGTCGCTCATCGCAGGGGTCTCCTCGTCGTAGCTGCCCTTAGACAGCCGCAACGATGGCGAGGCCCCTGCCCCGCAAGGTGGATGCCCGACTGATCCGCTCTCCCCACTTCAACGCGGAGAGCCCCAAAACAAGACTCAACCGCCCCTGGGCCGCCCCGTACGATGGTCCGGTCGCCGGCGAGGGGCGTGGCGCAGAGGTTTCGCGCCACGTTTCGCGCCGGCCCCGCCTCCGTAGCTCAGATGGACAGAGCAGCTGCCTTCTAAGCAGCATGTCGCAGGTTCGAGTCCTGCCGGGGGCGCCGGAAAGCCCGAGGACCTCAGCGACGGTCTTGGTGTGCCGGCCGATCAGGCTCCTTTGGCAAACATGACGTCCACTCCGGCCGGAGCGTTCGGGTCGACCCTGATGTAGCTCATCGTCGGGTGCCCACCGTTGTCGAGGGCGATCTGTTGGTAGTCACCGAGCTCGCGGCCGCTCGAGCAGTTGATGCCTTCGGTGCACACCGGCCCGGTCTTCGCGGGAATCGGGTCGACTGTCGTCAGTGGCGAGAACGTGGCACCACCATCCACGCTCTCCAGATATGACTCGAAGAAGCGGGCGTTGGCGGGCACCGTGTCAGGAGTCGCGCGGGCGTCGGGCGAGTGGTACAGCGAGATCGACACCTTCGTACCGTGCGCCGCAACCCACGGGTACGCCGGGGTGCCCGAGGTGACGATGCCCTTCGGAGTGCCCCACGTCTGGCCCCAGTCGGACGACGAGTTGAACAGCACAGACGAGACGCCGTTCTGCACGGCGAGCCAGACGCTCACGAGCCGGCCGTTGCCAACGCTCGCGACGACGGGGAAGTTGGTCGAGGTGTCGGCCGCCGACGCAGGGCCGACCGTTGCGGTGGTGAAGGTCAGGCCTCCGTTCGTTGACCGGGCGAACTTCACCCCGCCGCTCGAGGTGGCGTAGATGAGACCGACCCGATCGGTGGTTCCCAGTAGACCCGAGCCCGGCTCGGCGATCAGGTTGCCTGGTGGGCAGATGCACCCGGTCTGGTCGAGCGGCGAAGCGGCGAGCGAATGGAGGGGGAACGTGAGGCCACCGTCGATCGACTTCGACACGATGAGTCCGGTGGGGATCTGGTGCGTCGCGTGGTACACGTTCGATCCCGAGCCGGCGGCGATCCATTGACGATCCTGGATGACTACGCCTTGGAGGGGATTGGCCAGCCAGCTCGCACCTTGGTCGGTGGATCTTGAAACGGTCGCGCTTCCGAGCCACAGGTCTGTCATGTGCAAGCCGCCGCCGGCGTCGATCGAGATGTCGCTGTCGCCGCCACCGGGCAGGAGCGCCCGAAACCCGGGCGGCGTCAACGTCCAGGAAGCCCCGGCGTCGCGCGAGCGCCACACGTAGCTCGCGCTGCCCGGCAGGTTCGAGAGGAGGCCTGCAGGACCGTTGATGTACAAGGTCCCATCAGGCGCCACATCGATACCTGGCTCGGAGGTGCGATGGTCATTGGCCACGACGGTCGTGGTGAACGTCGGCACGGCGCCGGCCGGCAGGGTCACCGCGCCACCGACCAAGATCGCGACCACGCTGCACGTGGCGACGAAGAGACGACGAAGACTGCGCATAGATCCTCCTCCGGGTCCCGCGTTTAGGCCTCAAGATACCCACGTCTGCGCTGCCTGACCAGACACTTCGCCCCCCGATCCAATGCCGCCATCTCACCAGCGCGCGTCCGGCCCGTTCATGTCAGTGATGCTTCCGCCGACCAACCGGAAGCGCGGTCAAACCAGTGGGTGATGTGGGCTTCTCGCCGTAGGGTCAATCGGTCCCGCTGATCGAACGTCCTCCGGAGCTCATGTGTCATCCGAACCCACGATGCTGCGGCGCGGCGTGCGCCTCCTGTGGCGTTCGGTGCGCATCCACCCCGGTCCATTCGCGGTGGCCACAGCCGGAGCTGCGCTGTTCGCCCTGATGGCGGTTGGCTCCACGATCGTGCTTGGACGGGTGACCGATCACCTCATAATCCCTGCCTTTCGCGCCGGCGGCCCCGGTGCCACGAGAGCCGCGGTCGTCGGTTCGGTCGTCGCCATCTTCGTCGTGGCCCTGCTACGAGTCCTGGGAGTAGCGGTTCGTCGGTACTTCGCCGGCATGACCAGCTACCGGATGATGGTGACCTGGCGCGGCGCGCTGACCGACACATACCTCGGGGCGCCGTTGGCGTTCCATCAGGCTCGGCCCACGGGTGAGTTGATGGCCCACGCCGACCTCGACACCGAGGCGGCGTCGGAGGTCCTGAGCCCGTTGCCGTTCTCGATGGCCGCCGTGCTCATCGCACTCGTCGCCATGGTGCGCCTCTTGACCGTTGACCCCCTTCTCGCTCTCGTGGCCCTCGCCTTGTTCCCACTGCTGGCGGTGATGACCAGGCTCTACACAGTCCGGATGGAACAGCCGGCGGCCGCCGCCCAGGCCCGTTACGGAGATGTGGCAGCCGTCGCTCACGAGAGCTTCGACGGCGCCCTCGTCGTCAAGACTCTCGGGTTGGAACAGGCCGAGACGGCGCGCTTGGCCCTTCACGCCGATCGGTTGCGCGGCGAACGACTGCGCGCTGGGCGGCTGCGGGCCAACTTCGATCCGGCGGTTGACGCCCTGCCCGGCTTGGGAACGATCGCCCTGCTGGCGCTCGGCGCCTGGCGCGTCTCGGTCGGTGCGGTGAGCCCGGGCCATGTGGTGGAAGCCATGGCCCTGTTCGCGGTACTGACCCTGCCCATGCGCGTGCTCGGGTTTCTGCTCGAGGACCTGCCCCGCTCGGTGGTGTCTGCCGAGCGCCTCGAACGTGTGCTGGCCACCCCGCTCGAGCAGGTAGCTCTGCCCGCCGACGCGGTCGCGCTGCCGGACGAGCCGCTGGGTGTCGAGATGCACGCGGTCCGCTTCGGGTTCGAAGCCGAAGTGCCGGTGCTCGACGGTTTGGACCTGAGCGTCGCAGCGGGGGAGATCGTCGCGGTGGTCGGAGCCACGGGATCGGGGAAGAGCACGCTGTGTCACCTGCTGGCGCATCTCGCTGACCCTTGGAACGGAACGGTGGAGGTTGGTGGTGTCGACCTCCGCCGCGCTGATCCGACTGACGTTCGGCGAGCCGTGGCCATGGTGTTCCAGGAGACGTTCCTGTTCGCCGGGTCGGTGCGCGAGAACGTGACGCTCGGCGCGGACGCGTTGCACGACGACGACGTCATCCGAGCACTCGAGGTGGCCCGAGCCTCCCGCTTCGTCGACACGCTTCCCAACGGGCTGGACACGCTGATCGGGGAGCGGGGCATCACGCTCTCCGGTGGACAGCGCCAGCGTCTGGCGTTGGCCAGGGCACTCGTTAGGCGTCCGAGGCTGTTGCTGTTGGACGACGCGACCGCGGCGGTCGACCCGCGCGTCGAGCGCGAGATCCTGGACGGGCTGCGCCGGACCCTGTCGACCACCACGCTGATCGTCGCCCACCGGGTGTCCACCATCGCATTGGCCGATTCGGTCCGGTACCTGCGCGATGGACACCTGGCGGCGACCGGAACCCATGACGAGCTCTTGGCCACCGAGCCGGGCTATGAGGCACTGGTCCGGGCCTATGAGATCGAGGCGGTCGCCGAGGCGCCCGATTGGGATGTCGACGAGAACCTGCAGCACGAGGATGCGGCGCGGTGACGGTTCAACCGCCCGTCGAGGAGGAAGTGCTGCCCCAGGGCGAGCTGGCCACCGCCGGCGCGTTCGCCGTACTGCGTCGGGGTCTGGCGGTCAGCCCGGAGCTGCGAGTAGGCATCGTGTTCACGGTGGTCATGGCGCTGGCCACCGCTCTGGGCAAGATCGCCGTGCCAGTGCTGATCCAACAGATCCTCGACCGCGGCCTGTTCGGCAAAGGTGGGTTCCGGCCAGGGTTCGTGTACCCGGCGTGCGCCCTCACTGCTGTGCTCGTGATCGGGCTCTACATCATCGGCCGCGCCACGTTCTTCCGCATGATCCGAGCTGCGGAGAACACGCTCTACGGCCTGCGGGTGCGCGTGTTCGCCCACATCCACGCCCTGAGCGTGGCCGAGCACAACGAGACCCGCCGCGGGGTGCTCGTCTCCCGGGTCACGAGTGACGTCGAGACGCTGGCCCGCTTCGTGGACTGGGGTGCCATCTCGTGGATGGTCAACAGCACGATCGTGCTCGGTGTGCTCGTGGTGATGTTCGTGTACTCGTGGCAGCTCGCCGTGATCACGGTGGCGGTGTTCGTGCCTCTGATCCCCAGCCTCGGCGCGTTGCAACGACGGCAACTGCTCCGCTACGACGAGTTGCGCACGCGCGTCGGCGAGACGCTGTCAGAGTTCTCCGAGACGATCGGCGGAGCCGGGGTCATCCGGGCCTACGGGCTGGAACAACGGACCCGGCGCAGGCTCGACCATGCCATCCAGCGCCAGTACCGCTCGTCCCTGCGGGCCGCCCGCTACTTCGCGGCGATGTACCCCGTGGGCGACCTGTTCGGAGCGACAGCGCTCGCCGCGGTCGCCGCCGCCGGCGCGTGGTGGGGCCCGGGTTGGGGCCTGGGAGCCGGCAAGCTCGTGGCGTTCCTGTTCCTGGTCAACCTCATGCTGGAGCCGATCGGCGAGATGGGCGAGGTCATCGACCAGACCCAGACCGCCATCGCCGGGTGGCGCAAGGTGTTGACCGTGCTCGACCTGCCCATCGAGGTGGACGATCCGGCCGCGGACGGCGCGGCTGCGCTACCCGCCGGTCCACTATCCATCGACGTCGAGGACGTGTCGTTCGCCTACCGCGACGGCGTGGCGGTGCTGCACGGCGTCGACGTGTCGATTCCCGCTGGTGCCGCGATCGCCGTCGTGGGCGAGACCGGCTCGGGCAAGACCACCTTGGCCAAGCTTCTGTGCCGCCTGATGGATCCCACGTCGGGAACCGTCCGGGTCGGCGGCAAGGACCTGCGGGAGGTCCCTGCGTCGACTCGCAACACCGCGATCCGCATGGTTGCCCAAGACGGGTTCCTGTTCGACACCACCGTGGGCGACAACGTGCGGTTCGGTCGCATCGACGCCACCGACGACGAGGTTCTCGCCGCGTTCGACGATCTGGGTCTGCGCTGGTGGATCGACCGGCTGCCCAATGGACTGGCCACGTCCGTGGGGGAACGGGGCACGAACCTCTCGGTCGGCGAGCGTCAACTCGTGGCCTTGGCTCGGGCCGAGCTGGCCGATCCCGGCCTCTTGATCCTCGACGAGGCCACCAGCGCGGTCGATCCCGAGACCGACCAGGCACTGGGCGCAGCGCTGGCGCGGCTGGCCGAGGGACGTACCACGGTCAGCGTGGCTCACCGGCTCTCGACCGCGGAGCGGGCGGACAAGATCCTGGTGTTCGACGCCGGGCGCATCGTCGAGCAGGGCACCCACGACGAGCTGCTGGCTGAGGGCGGCGTCTACGCCCGCCTCTACGCCAGTTGGCTCGGTAACACCCGCCACCAGGCCCGGGCGTGAGGGCCCCGTTCGCGGGATCGCGCTCCCGATCGCCTGGTCGGTTCAGCCACCTGGATGAGCAACGAGGGCGAGCCGTAGGGCATGGGCCGACTGAGGCCCGTAAACACCGTCGACGGTGAGGTCGTTCCACCGCTGGAGGTTCTGGACGGCCTGTTCGGTCAGCGGCCCGAACGCGCCGTCCACGCGCAGAGCGATCCGAGTGCCGATGTTCAGGGCCAGCTGCAGGCCGGAGACCGCGGGTCCGCTGTCGTCGCGTCGCAGGGGGGGCGATCCGGAGGGGGCGCCGGGCGGCTTGGTGCCTTGATGGGCGGCGCGGAGGCTGTCCTTCGGATTCACGGCCTGGGACGCCCCCAGGCTCGTCGCCGGCTTACGGATCTCGAAGTGCAAGTGCGGTGCGGTGTGCTCGGCGTTGCCGCTGTCGCCGAGATAGGCGATGTGCTGGCCGCGTCGCACATGAACGCCTTGCCAGACGTTCGGAGCGAAGGCGTACCGGTAGAGGTTCCGGCCGTCGTCGGTGCCGGGCGTGTCGTTGTTGATGTGGAAGTAGGCGTAGTACCAGCCGTCGGCGTCGCTTCTGATGTAGAGCCAGTTGCCGTCGGACCCGTGGTGGAGAGCGACGATGGTGCCGCTCACGCAGGCGAGGAGCTTCTGGTGCTTGCTGTTGAAGAGGTCCTGGCCCTCGTGGTGGCGGCGACACCCGTCACGACAGGCCCCAAACGTGTCGGTCCAGCTCGCTCCACCGGCCACCGGGAACATGATGTCTTTCACGTACCGGCGGCGTTGCGATCCCAGGAGCTCGAACCGCTTGGCCGCCCGGGCACCGACCAGGAACAAGGGAGCGGCCGCCGCCGCACCCGCGGTGATGAACCCGCGACGGGACAGGCCGCCCGTCTTGGGCGCCCTCGATCCGGGTGCCGGCGGGCCGCTCATGGACGTCGCCAACGGTTGAGGCAGCGGCTCGTCGAACCGGATATGTCACCGGATGATGCTTGACGCAGTCGGCAGAGCTTCATGGATCCCCTCCAGCGGTCGCGCCACACGTTGTGGGCCGGCGCGTGCTTCGGCTCGTCCGTTCAAGCTATGCAGACCACCTGCTCAGCTGGTGGACCCTCCGCGCATCAGTTGATCGTCGGCGTGTGGCGTCGCCGGTGTGGCGCCGCAGTGTGGCGGTCCAGGTCGAGAGCGGGTGAGGGGAATCGAACCCCCGTCATCAGATTGGAAATCTGAGGCTCTGCCATTGAGCTACACCCGCGCAGCCCGTCACCGTAGCGGCCGGCCGTAGTCCGCCGACCCCGTGTTCGAGGCAGAAGTCGCCCCGTTCGGAAGGTGACCGGCGGGTGCGGCGCCTAGCCCACCGTGACCTTGCCGGTCGCAGGATCGTAGGTGAGCCGGCCATGTTCGAACGTCTGGCGGCGCACCGTGCCGTCCGGCACCAGCTCGCTGGTGGGGTAGCCCAGCTGGCCGGTGACATCACCCAACGCGAACAGCTTGTCCAAGACCGCACCATGGACCTCGTGGGCGCCCGTGGTGGCGGTCCAGTAGATGCGGCCGCGCTCGAACGCCGAGTACTTGCCGCGCCCGTCACTGATCGAACGGACATCGCTGATCGGGTAGCGCAGGTAGCCGCGAACGCCCCCGTTGGTGAGGTAACGGTCCCAGATCGCGCCGTGGATCTCGAACGCTCCGGTGGTGGACGTGTAGAGGATGAAGCCGTGTTCGAAGAACGTGATGCGGCCGCGACCGTCTCCGGTGTCGAGGACGTCGCTGGCCGGGTACCCGAGGAAGCCGTGGACGCCCCCGAGCGCCTCGTGCTTGGTGAAGATCGCACCGTGGATCTCCTGCACGGTGTTGTCTCGCTCGTAGATCCGCCCGAACTCGAAGTTGGTGTACCGGCTTCGCCCGTCCGAGGATGTGCGCACGTCCGAGGTCGGGTAGCCGAGGAAGCCGTGGACGCCCCCGAGCGCCTCGTGTTTGGTGAAGATCGCGCCGTGGATCTCGAACGTGCCAGCGCTCCAACGGTAGATGCGTCCACCCTCGAAGTTGGAGTAGCGGCTGCGTCCGTCCGCGGAGGTCCGGGTATCGGCTGTGGGATAACCGAGGACGCCGTAGACGCCGCTGACCCGGACGAACGCGTCGAGGATGGAGCCGTGGATTTCATGGGCGCCGGTGGTCGATGTCCAGTAGATCCGGCCGTTCTGGTAGATCGCGTAACGGCCACGTCCGTCGGCCACGGCCTGTTCAGCTTGGACGACGGGCCCCAGGAGCCCTGTCGATCCACCCAGCTCCGCGTACTTCGTGTCGATCGGCGTGGGTTCATCACACGTCGGAAGGCATGGTGCGCCATGGTCGACCGTGGCGTTGTCGGTGGCGCTGGAGGATGTGCAGGCCGACGTGTACTGCCACGGTGGCGTGCACGTGGCGACGCGGCAGACCACCGGCCCGTAGCAGCTGATCTCCTGGTGGCACTGGCCGTACCGGAACTGGTTGCAGCAGGTCCGCCGGCCGTCGCACGACGCGCCGGTGCAGCGGCAGCTGCACGACGTCGGGCACGATGCGTTGCAGTCGATGATGTAGCGCGCCGCGCCGCAGCAGTATGCGGCGTTGTCCGCCTTCCACCACCCGGCGATGAAGCTCCCTGCCGGGCACGAGTTGCGGCCGCCGTTGATCGTGCAGCAGAACGCAGTCCACCCGTCGCCGCAGGTCCCGCACAGGTAGCCGTAGGCGGTACCCGGCCGGAGGATGAAGTCGAGCGGGCCGACAGCAAGCGCCGAGCCGACCACCGCGGTCTTGGTCAGGAAGCTCCGGCGGGACTGGCCCTTCGACAACACCCCCGAGGCCGCCCGGACGACCCGCTGGGAGAACGTCCGCCCGCCGATCGGATCCTCCGACGTCGGGTCGCGGTGAACACCTTCCTCGGTGAGAACGTCCACGGGCGCTGCCGCGACGATCGCCGCGGCCGCCTCGTCGCCAGGGACGGCGGACCCTCGGGAGCGGCGGTGGGGGAAGGCGAGCGTCATCGGTGCGAGATCCTCGTGGCGGACAGGGTGCGGTTGGCCAGCGGGACCAGACGCGAAGCTTCGTCTTGGCGCCCGAGCACGGCGTACAGGCAGAACGCCCTCTCGGCCTCGGTGAAGAACACCTGCGCTCCGGCCTGGCCGGGCAACGTCTTCTGCAGCGCCGACCCGCTGAACATTTCTGGTCGCAGACGATTGGGCAAGCCACGGCGGGAGAACAGGGGCTGGCCCACGCTCTCGGCGCCGTACTCGAACAGCACGACCAGCACATGGCCGCTGCCCATCACATCGACCGCGCCGCTGCCGAAGTCGCCACGGACCTCGGGAAGGGCGAAGTTGGCGAGGTGGACGACGGGGTGGGTCTGTTCCCCGGGCGTGCCCTTGGCGCGATCGGGGTCGGCGGACGTGGGAGGACGCCGGACGCTGATCCGACCCTCCCATCCGGGTGGCAGCTCGACCTCGATACCGTGCGCCTCGAGCTTCATGAGAACACCATCATCGCGGCAATGGCGGCCACCAGCGCGCACAGCTGTCCGCCGAGGCCGATCCGCCGGGCGATAGGCGCCCACCGGTCGTTGCGGCTGAGGAGGTGACCAAGGGCAGCGGTTTGTCCCACACCTGCCGCGGACAGCAGCGGAAGGGACCGGACCAGACCGAACGTCGCGCCGATGGCCAGGCCGCCGAACCACGAGTGGCACAGCAAGGCAGCGATGAGCGCCAGGTACGTGAGACCACTTGTCACGATGGTGACGACGCCGAGACCCAGTTGGAACCCGTAACCCAGCCCGTAGACCCAGCCGCGGTACTGGTCGAGCCAGCGTTCGTTGACCTGCCGGTGGTTGGTCGGCAGACGGGCGCCGGCCAGCCCCAGCTCGACCAGCAAGCCGACCGCCGCGGCCGCAGCCAGAGCGCCGAGCGCCAGTCGAGGGGACCGAGGGACGACCGAACCGAGAGCGCCGAGCGCAGCGCCGATGCTCGATCCGCCGAGGACGGATCCGCTGACGTAGCTGGCGGCGGTGACGCCCCACCGGTTGTTCCGTCCCCGCTCACCGAGCGGGGTGATGCTCGAAAGCATCGACTCCCCTCACGGCGACCACGAACTGCGGATGGCACCGAGGACGGCCAACCCCAGACCCAGCACGACGACCGGCCCGATCATCGCCGCCTCCGCCTGGTCACAGCTCGGTGGCCGCCGGTTCCTCGGCTGCACGATCGGCTTGCTCGTAGAGGCTGGGATCCCCCGGTCGCACGCCGGCCGCCATCAACTCGTCGTCGATCCGGGATTCGCGGGCCGCGTCGGACCCGGGCTTGGCCACTCGGGCGGCGTCCAACCGTGTCCTGGCCGCCGCGTCGCCGGTGGCTTGGCCGAGCAGGCTCGACACCTGCTGCCAGTCGGGGCCGGTCCCCTCGCCGCGCACCGTCCCGGTCGGACCGTCCACCAGCACGAAGTACGGCGAGCCGGGCACGTCGTAGTCCGTCCAGGCCTGGCTCGACATCACGAGCGGCAGGCCACGTGGTGCTACTTCGAAGATGACCGACAGGCTCTCCTCGGCCGGGTCCTTCGTGGCCACGACCAGCCGCACCTCGGGCGGCAGTGCCAGTTGTTCAGGGTTGGCGAACGCGTCCCAGAACCGACGACAGGTGAGGCAGCCGCTCGACAGGAACGCCAGCAGGGTGTCGTGTCCGACCCCGGTGACCCGTACGGTCAGGGAATCATCGGCCAGTCCGACTCCCGCCAGGTCGTGCGCCCCGGTGAAGCCCTCGCGGTCCGGCGGTGCGGGCACCTGCGGCATGACCCTGAACTCCTGGCCGCCGCTACGGACCCGCCCCGGCACCGAGCGATCGGCGTCGGCCGCGAAGCCGGCCCCGAGCTGGTGCAGCCGCCGCAGGATCTCGGCGTGGCTGCGCAGGAGGCCGACCACGAGGACCGACAGCAGGGCGATCACCGCCCCTTCGATGGTGACGAGGATGGTCATGACTGAACCGCCCGGTTCCCGGGACGCCCGTCGAGCTGTGCGGTGGCCTGGACCACGCCGCTCGAATCAGCGGACATGACCGACTGGAGGTCAGGCACCACGGTCAGCATGACGAACAGCAACCAGCCACACATCGCGGTCAGGCCCAGGAACGGCAAGCCGCGCCCCGGTTGTTCGGCCAGCACGGCCCGCAGCCCGGGCGTGGGCCACGCGACCGCCGCGGCGGCCGTAGCCGCGATCATCGCATTGACCAAGACGTGCAGCGGCCTGGCCGGAGAGTCCTCGGCTCCGAAGCATCCGCATGGCGCGCCCGCCTCGGCGACCCGCAACAGGCGGGCGGTGAACAGCGCGAATCCGAGGTACGCGGCGAACACGAGGGCCGCGGCCGCCCGCCCCCCGAACCCCAACGCGGCGACGGCAACGGCCAGCTCGCCCAACCCGAGAAGCCGCCCGGCCCAAGGGGCGGCCAGCGGACCGGCGCCCGAGCGGGTGCCCGGCAGGCTGGCCGAACGCAGGGCGTCGACCGTGGAACGGGGCCGGACCACCTTCAGCGCACCGGCGGCGCCGAGGAGGGCGGCGGCCGCGAAGAACGGACCGGCGACGACCGTCATGGTGTAACCCTATCGGCGGCGGAACGGCTCCGCGAGCAGGGAACATGACGGCGCGGCAGCGTTCGGGCCCCGTTCGGTAGCTTCAACTGTGCGAGAGGCGAGGAGCAGCGCCGGTACACTCGGCCGCTCATGAAGTCGACGCTCGAGCCCAGCGAGGGCAACAAGGTCAAGCTCTCGGTCGAGGTACCCGCCGACGAGTTCGAAAAGGAAGTCGACGCGGCGTTCCGTCGCATCGCCCGCGAGGTTCGCATCCCCGGGTTCCGGCCAGGCAAGGCGCCGCGACGCTTGCTGGAAGCCCGCCTCGGAACCGACGCCGCCCGGTCCGATGCGCTCCAGCACGCTCTGCCGGAGTACTACTCCGAGGCCGTCCAGGAACACGACGTCGACGTGATCGCCCCCCCGGAGATCGACATCACCGCCGGGGAGGAGTCCGGCGACGTCGTGTTCGACGCCGTCGTCGAGGTCCGGCCTCAGATCAACCTCGGGGGCTACGACTCGCTGCGGGTGACCATCGACAGCCCCCACGCCTCCGACGCGGAGGTCGAGGAACGGATCGACCGGCTGCGCGAGAACTTCGCCGAGTTGCAGACCGTGGAGCGACCGGCAGCGGACGGCGACAACGTCAGCATCGACATCGCAGGAACCCAGCACGGCGAACCGCTGGCCGGCCTGACCGCCGAGGACTACCTCTACGAGATCGGCAGCGAGGCGGTGGTGCCCGGCTTCGACGAGAACCTCCGGGGCGCCAAGCCCGGCGACATCCTCCAGTTCACCACCGCCCATCCGGACCCCGACGAGGAGCCGGTCGACTTCCGGATCCTGGTCAAAGCGGTCAAGGCCAAGGTCCTACCGGAGGCCGACGATGCCTGGGCCAAGGAGACGTCGGAGTTCGAAACGGTGGAGGAGCTTCGAGCCGATGTGGCCAAGCGGCTGGGCCTGATGAGGAAGGTGCAGGCTCAGATGGCCTTGCAGCAGAACACCGCCGACGCCTTGGCCGAACTGGTGAGCGTCGAAGTGCCCGAGCCGTTGATCACCACCGAGATGCAACAGCGGCTGGAGCAGTTCGCCATGCGGCTCCAGGCTCAGGGGATCAGCATCGAGCAGTGGTTCGAGGCGTCGGGCCAAGACCAGGAGACCTTCGTGCAGGAGCTGCGCGACACCTCAACCCAAGGGGTGAAGGTGGACCTCGCCCTCAGGGCTCTCGCTGATGCCGAGGCCATAGATGTCGAAGACGATGAGTTGGACTCCGAGCTCGCCGCGGTCGCCACGCGAGTCGGGAAGAAGCCGGCTCAGGTGCGCAAGGAGTTCGACCGCAACCGGCAGATGCCGTTGGTACGCTCAGACCTCCGCAAGCGCAAGGCCCTCGAGTGGCTGATCGACCACGTCGAGATCGTCGACGAACAGGGAACACCGATCGACCGTTCGACCCTTGAGGTCGACGACGAGGACACGCACGAGCCTGACGCTCCCGACGGAGCACCAGCCGACCCACCGCCTGAATCTCAAGCCGACGACGCCGACGCCGACGCGGAGTCCACGGAGGAACCCGAGTGACGATCCAACCCACCTACAACTACCTGGTGCCAACCGTCGTCGAGCAGACGAACCGCGGGGAGCGGGCCTTCGACCTGTACTCCCGTTTGCTCAAAGAGCACATCATCTTCCTCGGCACCCCCATCGACGACACGATCGCCAACCTCGTGTGCGCCCAGCTTCTCCACCTCGAGTCGGAGAACCCGGACAAGGACATCAACATCTACATCAACTCGCCTGGTGGCGACATCACGGCGCTGTTCGCCATCTACGACACGATGCAGTACATCAAGCCCGACATCACCACCATCTGCTTCGGTCAGGCGGCGTCGGCCGCCGCGGTGCTCCTGGCGGCGGGGACGAAGGGCAAACGCCTCGCGCTGCCCCACGCCCGGGTCCTCTTGCACCAGCCTTGGGGAAGTGGCGCCGGCCAGGCCACCGACATCGAGATCCAGGCCCGTGAGATCCTGCGGATGCGTGACCTGCTCGAACAGATCCTCTCAGATCACACCGGTCAGCCGAAGGAGAAGGTGAACCACGACACCGATCGCGACTTCGTGATGTCCGCCGAGGAGGCCAAGGACTACGGCATGATCGACGAGGTGATCTCCGCTCGGGAGCTCGCCGACAACCGCGGCGCCATCACGGCTGCGGTCTGAGGACACTGGGGGTCAAGCGACGTGGCCAAGTTCGGTGACGGCGGAGAGCTGCTGAAGTGCTCGTTCTGCGGCAAGTCGCAGAAACAGGTCAAGAAGCTGATCGCCGGCCCGGGTGTGTACATCTGCGACGAATGCATCGACCTCTGCAACGAGATCATCGAAGAGGAGCTGTCGGAGACCTCCGAGCTGCACTTCGACGAGCTGCCCAAGCCGAGGGAGATCTACGAGTTCCTGAACGACTACATCATCGGCCAGGACCACGCCAAGAAGATCCTTTCGGTCGCCGTCTACAACCACTACAAGCGGGTCCAGCTCGGAGCGGCCCCCGGCCACGACGACGTCGAGCTGGCCAAGTCGAACATCTTGCTGCTCGGTCCCACGGGTTGCGGCAAGACGTTCCTCGCCCAGACATTGGCCCGCATGCTGAACGTCCCCTTCGCCATCGCCGACGCCACCGCGCTCACCGAAGCGGGCTACGTCGGTGAGGACGTCGAGAACATCCTGCTCAAGTTGATCCAAGCGGCCGACTACGACGTGAAGAAGGCCGAGACCGGCATCATCTACATCGACGAGATCGACAAGGTGGCCCGCAAGGCGGAGAACCCCTCGATCACCCGTGACGTCTCAGGTGAGGGCGTGCAACAGGCCCTGCTCAAGATCCTGGAGGGCACCACCGCCTCGGTGCCCCCGCAGGGCGGACGCAAGCATCCCCATCAGGAGTTCATCCAGATCGATACCACGAACATCCTGTTCGTCTGCGGCGGAGCGTTCGCCGGCATCGAAAAGATCATCGAGCGCCGGGCCGGCGCCAAAGGCGTGGGCTTCGGTGCCGACATACGCCGGGCCGAGGAGAAGGACCTGGGGGACCTGCTCACCGGCGTCCTGCCCGAGGACCTGTTGAAGTTCGGCCTCATCCCCGAGTTCATCGGTCGCCTACCGGTCACTGGCGTGGTGTCCAGCCTCGACCGGGAGGCGCTGGTCCGCATCCTCATCGAGCCGAAGAACGCGCTGGTGAAGCAGTACCAGAAGATCTTCGGGCTGGAGAACGTTGAGCTCGAGTTCAGCGAGGACGCCTTGGAGGCGGTGGCCGACCAGGCCATCTTGCGGGCCACCGGAGCCCGTGGCTTGCGGGCCATCCTCGAAGAGGTGTTGCTGAACGTCATGTATGACCTCCCGAGTCGCAGCGACGTGGAGAAGTGCGTGATCGACGCTTCGGTCGTGCTGGACAAGGTCAACCCGACTCTGGTGCCCCGCCAAGCGGCGTCCCGGGCCCAGCGGCCTCGCCGGGCCGCCAGCTAAGGTCACCTTCCCACTTGACCCGGGAGTTCTGATGCACAAGGCGATCCAAGGCGCGCTCATCGGCGGCGCGGTCGGCGGTGGAGTGGCCGGGATCCAGGCCACTCGTCGAAAGCCCGACCGCCCCGACCAGGCATCGACGGCCAAAGCGGTGGCCAAGGGGGCGGCCCAGGGCGCGGCCGCCGGTGGTGTGGTCGGTTTCGTGATGGAGCGCAGGAGCCGCCGGGCGGCGGCCGCGGCTGCCGCCAGCCACAAGGTGAAGCGACTGGCCGGCAAGGCCAAGCCGATGCTGTCGAGCGTGGTCGAGGAGTTGCGGGAGCTCGAGGAATCGCTCAAGCCAACAGTCACATCAGCTGCCGAGCGGGCCAGAGGCGTCATCGGCGAAGCGGTCGACACCGCGCAGCCTCGCGTCCAGCGCTTCACCGAACGGGCCGCCGAAGTGGCGCGACCGGCGACCGACGCGGCCAGGGAACGGACCGCGGGAGGGCGCAAGAAGGCCCGTAAGGCAGCCGAGGCTGCCGCGAAGGCCGCCCGGAAGCGGGCGGCCCAGGGATCCGATAAGGCGGCCCAGGCGGCGGACGCCGCTCGTGAGCGGGCGAGCGATCTAGCCGGGGCCGCACGTGAGCGGGCCACGGAGGTGGCTGACCGGGCCCGACCGGTGGTGCGGGATGCGGCCGGCGCGGCGCGCGAACGGGCGCTGGATGCCGCCGAGGCCGCCCAGCAACGGCTGAGCAACCCTGACGGTGAACCGCGGCTGATCCTGGTCCGCCGGTAAGGCATATCGGTTCGTGCAGCCTGAGTTGCGGGCGATCGGCCGGTAGCCTGACCGCTTCGTGGAACTTGCTGCCGCCCTGCGCTATCTCGATCAGCACACCAACCTGGAGGCCACCGCCGGCCGGGCCGAGGGCCTGTCCCTCGAGCGGATGCGAGCGCTGGTCGGGGCGCTCGGCGATCCGCAGTCGGCGTACCCGGTGATCCACATCACCGGGACCAATGGCAAGGGATCAGTGGCCCGCATGGTCACCGAACTGCTGCGGGCCAGCGGCCTGTCGGTCGGCACCTACACGAGCCCGCACCTCGAACGGATCAACGAGCGCGTCGCATGGGACGACGAGCCCATCGGCGACGGGGCACTGGCCGATGCGATCACCGCGGTCGCCGAGGTCGAGCCGCTGGCCGGGGTGACCCCTTCGTACTTCGAGATCCTCACCGCCGCGGCGTTCCGATACTTCGCCGATGTGGCCGTTGACGTGGCGGTGATCGAGGTCGGGATGCTCGGCCGTTACGACGCCACCAACGTGGCCGACGGCGTGGTGGCCGTCCTGACCAACGTCGGTCACGACCACACCGACGGTGTCGGTGCATGGCGAGCAGCCATCGCCGAGGAAAAGGTGGGGATAGTCAAGCCCGGCTGCACGTTCGTGCTCGGGGAAACCGATCCTGACCTCCAGGCCATCTTCGGCGCCACCGATGCCGCAGAGACCTGGATCCGGGGCACGCAGTTCGACTGCGACGGTTCGACCCTCGCCGTCGGTGGTCGTCTGGTGCGGCTGCGAACCCCGTTCGGGGTGACCGAAGACGTGCATCTGCCACTTCACGGCGCCCACCAGGCCGACAACGCGGCGATCGCGTTGGCTGCCGCAGAGGCGTTCTTCGGTCGTCGGCTCGACGATGAGGTCGTGGCCGAAGCGTTCGAGGCGGTCCGGATGCCTGGAAGGTTCGAGATCGTGCACCGCGAGCCCACTGTCGTGCTCGATGCCGCCCACAACGTCGACGGCGCACGGGCCTGCTCGGCCACATTGGCCGAGGAGTTCACCCTCGGGGGGTCGCTCATCATGGTGATCGGCCTGCTGGGCGGCCGGGATCCGGCGGAGATCCTCGAGCAACTCGACATCGACGACGTGGGGTTCCTCGTGGCCTGTACACCGGATTCGCCCCGGGCGATCCCAGGCGAGCAGGTCGCGGCGGTGGCCCAGCGTCTGGGTGTGGTCTCGGAGTCGGTCGGGCGGGTCGAAGACGCGGTCACTCGCGCCCTCGCGCTCGCCACATCCGAGGACTTCGTCCTGGTCACGGGCTCGCTGTACGTCGTCGGCCCGGCGCGTTCCACCCTGCTGGCGGAGGTGGACGCATGAGTGGCCAGTCGATGAACGTGGTGCCTCCCTCTCCGGCCAAGTTGTCGCCCAACGCGCCGTGCTGGTGCGGCAGTGGGAAGAAGTTCAAGCGTTGCCACAGGGTGACGACCGCTCGGGTCATCCGCGGCACGATCAGTCCCCGGCGCCCGGTGCCCGACGTCATCCCAGCTCCGCCTTGGGCCGCCAGCGGCGGGGGTAGCGACCGGGGCGAGGGCGACGTCAAGTCACCCGATGTGATCGAGCGCATGCGCCGCACGGGCCGCGCCGCGGGCGACATCCTGGCCGAGGTCGGCGCTGCGGTGGCTCCCGGCGTGACCACCGACGAGCTCGACGTCATCTGCCACGAGGCGTGCGTGGCCCGTGGCGGGTATCCAAGCCCGCTCAACTACAACGGCTACCCGAAGTCGCTCTGCACCTCGGTCAACGAGATCATCTGCCACGGCATCCCGGACAGTCGCGCCCTGCAAGACGGCGACATCGTCAACCTCGACGTGACGTTCTACCGGGAAGGCGTCCACGGTGACACGAACGCCACATGGTGCGTCGGCACCGTGGACGAGGAATCCCGGCAACTCGTACGGGTCACCCGCGAGTGCTTGGAGCGCGGGATAAGCGCGGTTCGACCAGGTCGGCCGATCTCCGACATCGGGCGGGCCATCCAGGACCACGCCGAATCACAACGGTTCGGCGTCGTGCGCTCGTTCATCGGGCATGGGATCGGGGAGACGTTCCACACCGACCTGGCCATCCTGCACTACTACGACCCGCGGGCGGCCAAGGTCATGGAGCCGGGAATGGTGTTCACCATCGAGCCGATGATCACCGCAGGAGATTGGCGCCACCGCATGTGGGACGACGACTGGACCGCGGTCACGGTGGACGGCCGGCGCTCTGCGCAGTTCGAGCACACGATCCTGGTCACCGACGACGGCGCCGAGATCTTGACCCTGGGCGAAAGCGGCAGGTGGAGCGGCAGCTCACCCGAACCTCCGGCGTGACCGGCCCCGCCGAGGGTTCCTCCGTCCCGGCCGAGCATCCCGATCATCAACCGAGCCTGCGCGACGTCCTGTTCGGGGTAGGCGTGTCGGAAGCCACGGTCGCCCAAGCCGAACGGGACGGGACGCTGCCGTTGCTGGCCATCGAACGGCTCGTGCTGCCCGAGCCGGCGGCCTATGACCTGACTGAACTGGCCGAGGTGACAGGCATGTCCGCCGCGCAGATCGTTCAGTTCTGGCGCTCCCTCGGATTTCCGGAGCCGACGCCGGGGGACCGCATCTTCACCGCGGCCGACGCCGAGATGCTCCACACGGTGGCGGGGCTCATCGAGACGGGGGTCATCGATCCGGCGCTGGCGGTGCAGATGAGCCGGGTGATCGGCTCGTCGATGGCTCGTGTGGCGACCGCGCAGGTCGACGCCATCGACCCTGACGACGGTGGGTCCGGCTGGCAAGACGATCCCGAGAGGCACCAGCAGGACTTCCGCCTGTTCGCCGAGTCGCTGCTCCCGACGCCGAGGGTCATGGACTACGTCTGGCGGCGCCACCTTCAGGCGGCGGCCCGGCAGCGCATCAACCAGGAAGCGGCAGGGTCCGACCGCGACCGTCGCGTGGTGGGCTTCGCCGACCTCGTCGGGTTCACCGCGCTGAGCCAGCAGATCTCGCCGCGGGAACTGGCAGCAGTGGTCGACCGGTTCGAGAACATCGCATATGACACCGTCGCCCAGCTCCACGGCCGGGTGGTGAAGATGATCGGTGACGAGGTCATGTTCTCGGTCGACGACGAGCGGGCGGCGGTCGAGATCGGCCTCACCCTGGCCGAGGCTTACGCCACCGAGGACGACCTCTCCGACGTGCGGGTCGGACTGGCCGCCGGCCCGGTGTTGCAGCGGGAGGCGGACTTGTTCGGTCCGGTGGTCAACCTGGCCAGCCGCATCGTCGGCATAGCGTTCCCGGCCAGCGTGGTGGTGGCCGAGGCGGTTCACGACGCGCTGGTCGAGGACGCGGATCTCAGCTGGCGTCCGATCGGTAGGCGTCATCTGAAAGACATCGGCCGGGTGCCGCTGTGGGTCGCGCGCCGGGCCCACACCCCGGTCGGGCCGAAGACGCCACGGGACAAAGCTCGTGGCGCACAGGCCGAACGACGCGAACGCATGGTGGAACGGCTGGCCTCGGCCAGGCAGCCTGTCGCCGGCGACGAGCACGTCGGCCGAGCGTGAACCGGAGGGCGAGGTCAGCCGTCCTCGTCGAGCACGACGGTCTGGATGCCTCCGGCGCGCAAGCGGAACGAGTCCTCGAACGGTTGGTGGGCTCGCCCCCTCAGGTCGACCAGCCACCCCGACCGTCCGGCCACCTCGACGGTGGTTGTGCGGTCCGAGGGGTTGAACACTCGAAGCTCGAGGCGATTGCCGGCAGTGCGAGTCAGGGCTGACACCTGCGCGCCTGATACCACAAGGCCTTGGCCGCTGATCGGTCCGTCGGGCTTGGTGGCCGTGCGTGCACCGCGTGGCCGCACGGCGAGCAACGGCAGGAATGCGTCATCGGCCACGTCGTAGGGGTCGCGACCGCCGACGTGCACCGCGTACTCCATCCGCTGGGGCCCGGGCATCTGCGCGCCTGGGGTGGCTACCGGCGGTCCGGCCGGGAGCGGGCGCATGGTCATCGGTCCGCGGGAGATGACGCCGGTGCATCGGAGCAGGGTCAACGCCAGAGCATGGGCACGGGGTCGACCGTCATCACCGGGCCTCAGGTCGACCAGCTCGTACTCCGGCAAGCCCTCGTGGACGACCGTGAGCCCGCCCGCCGACACGAACCGTCGGGAGGGGAACGTCGCCAGGCCGACCTCGTTCGGACCTCCCTCAGCGAAGAGCCCTCGTTCGACGATGGCGAACGCGCACTCGGCCCGCGACACCGTCGCCGGCTCCGGTAGGGCGAACCACGAGCGCAGCCGGTGGTCTCGGCAGACGTTGTCGAGCTCCACCGTCACCCACAACAGGTCGTCGCCGGCCCGCAGCTCGAGCGTGGTCTCCACAGCGACGGCGACCTCGCCGATTCTTCGATCGTCGTCGACCCGAGCGGGCCACCGGTACGTGGTGTCGATCCTCAGTCGTGCGCGGACCGGTCCCCGTTCGACCACCGTGACGGCCACGCCCTCGGGGCGGTCGATCTGGGTCTGGTCGGCCGGGGGCGACCAGTTGTAGGTGTCGCCGGCGTCGCCATCGTCGACCAGGCGGCCGAGCCCGGACAGGCCCTCCAGGCAGAACGTGCCGTCGCCAGGATCGACGGTGACGGTCAACAAGCCGTTGGTGAGCGCCGGTCCGGCGGCGACTTCGGCCGGCGCCACATCGAGCCCTGTTGGTTCCCACGATCGCCAGCCATAGCCGGCCACCTCATGGGCCCGGGCCAGGACCTTCCGAGTCGGTCGACGCAGCACCTCAACCTCGACCGAGCCTTCCGGATCGACCGCCGCCAGTTGCCCCAGGCGTTCGCGCAGAGGTCCCGTCCGCAGTTGGATCGGCCGTCCGCCATCAGCGTGCAGAGTGACCCGCAAGCCCTTCTTGTCGTTGTCCGAGGAGTCATCGAAGGAGACGTCGTGGACGAACGGGTTCTCCGTCACCGCCCGCATGACGATCTGCTCCATCGTCGATCGGGTGACAGTGGCCAGGCTGCTGCGGGCCGGCCGGCTCGACAGCACCTGGGTCCCCGGCAACGGGTCCTCACCGGCCACGATCAGCTCGATCAAGCCGGACCGCTGCCGCGCCGACGGGTTGACCACGACGGCCGGCGCCTCACCGCCTGCCGCCTGCAGGATCGCGGCGAGGGCCCGATCGGTTACCCCTTCGGCGATCTGGGAGGCCTCCGCATAGCGATGGAGCACCGCGTCGCACACCGGGTCGACCGAGCAGGCGCAGATGGAGTCGTGGGCGCTGTTGCGGATCATGAAGCCCCACGCCTGATGCAACAGGGCAGCCGGCCACCGGTCGGCCGGCAGGTAGAGCGCGGCGAGGGGCTCGGCCAACCGCTCGAGGGCCCGCTCGGTGCGAGCCGCGGCCTGACGGACGTCGGTGCGGTTGGAGGCCACGCCCATGAGCAGGTTCGAGCGGGCGCCCGAACGCAGCTCGCCTCGCCAGGAGGGCAGCCCGACATTGCGGCCGGCCGCCACGTGCTCGGCCAGGGATGTGACCACCAGGCGGTAGTCCTCCTGCAGGTCGTTGGCCTCGGCCACGATCCGGCCGAGCCACGGCTGGGGGAGCAGGTGATCGGTGCCGTTCATCCACAGCACAGGGTCGGCGACCAAAGGGCCGGCGTCGGTGCAGAACTCATCGATGCGAGCGACCAGCTCCTTGGCGTCGTCGGGCAGAAGGGCACCGTTGCTGTAGCCCTCGGGCAGGTACTCGGCCCGAACCGTGGATCCGTCGGGAGCTTCCCAGCGGAAGGCCTCTGCCTGGAGCGCAGACGGCACACCCCGCCACACCACCGCGTGTTGGAACCCGAACTGGGCCAGCAGTTGCGGCATCTGGGCGACGTGGCCGAACATGTCGGGGAGGTAGCCGACCTCCATGGCCCCGCCGTACTCGGTGGCCCGCTCGAGTCCGAGGGCCAGGTTGCGCACCATCGTTTCGCCCGAGACGAGGAACTCGTCCATCAGGACGAACCACGGCCCCACGCTCAACCGGCCGGATGCGGCCAACCGGCGCAGCCGGGCTTGTTGCTCCGGGCGCACGGCGAGGTAGTCGTCGATCACCGCCATCTGGCCGTCGAGCATGAAGTGGGCGTAGGCCGGGTCGGCCTCGAGGTCGGGCAAGAGGTTGTCCAGCAGATCGACCAACTGCATGCGGAACGCCTGAAACGGCAGGTACCACTCCCGGTCCCAGTGCGTGTGCGGCACGACGTGGACGGTGCGAGCCATGAGGCCACGGTAGGCGTCACGACCACCACGGGCGTTCCTGTCGGGAGGGCCGGTACCGTTCGGAGGGTGTGCGACGTGCTGTGCGCGCTGGGGCAGGCCAGCCTTGATGGTGTTGCGCTGTTCGCCAAGAACAGCGATCGGCCACCCACCGAACCACAGGTCGTCGAATGGCAACCTCCCCGCCAGGAGCCCACGACGATCACGACGTACTTGTCGATCCCAGGGTTCGCGGGTGAGACGTTCGGGGTCCTCGGCTCGAGGCCGGCGTGGATGTGGGGCATGGAGCATGGCGTCAACACGGCGGGCGTTGCGGTGGGCAACGAGACGATCTTCACCACCCTCGATCCACGCCTGTTCCCACCCGCGCTGGTCGGGATGGACCTCGTCCGGTTGGCGTTGGAGCGGGCGGGAACTGCCTCAGTTGCGGTCGAGGTGATGACCAGCCTGCTGGAACGCCACGGCCAAGGCGGCTCTGGTCATCGTGACGCCGACCGTCCCTACTGGTCGTCCTTCCTGATCGTCGACCCAACTTCGGCGTTCGTCGTCGAGACGTCCGGCGCCGAGTGGATGGTCGAGCCGGTCGAACGCGCCAGGGCGATCTCGAACCGCACGACCATCCCCAGTTTCGACGCCGCGCACCGTCATCCGCGCCAGCCCGTGGCGACGCTGGTCGACCCGCGTTGGCAAGCGAGTTGCGCGCTGCTCGGCGGGGCACAGCCGATCACCCGAGCCGTTCTGCAGAGTCATCTCCGCTCTCACGTCGGTGGTGAGGACGGGTGGACGGTGTGCATGCACGTCGACGGGATCGAGGCGACGACTGCGTCGATGGTCGCGCGGCTGCCCACTGCGGGCGGAGGCCCACCGCTGGCTTGGGTTCTGCTCGGTTCGCCGTGCCGGTCGCTGTATGTCCCGCTGGTGGTGGGCCAACCGCTCGGCGAGTTGCCGTGCTGGGAGCGCTTCGCTGCCCTGAACCGGTCAGCGCGCCCGGCCCTCGACGCACTGGAGGCCGACCTCGACGAGGCGGTGGATGCTGGCCTCGGTCCCGATTGGAACACTCAGGTGTGCCGCCGGGTGTCGGAGGTTCTCGGTCAGCTCGGTGGGTGAGCGAACCCCGACCCGTTAGCTTTCCGGGATGCCCAAGTTCGTCATGCTCTCCACGCTCGGACCGGACGGCCACGCCCGGTTGCGGGAGAATCCTGAGCGGCTCAAAGAGGTCAACGCGGATGTCGAAGCGATGGGTGTCCGTGTCATCGAGCAGTACGCGTTGCTCGGCCAATACGACTTCTTGAACATCCTGGACGCACCCGATGAGGTGACCATGGCCAGGGTGGCCACCACACTCGCTTCGCGCGGAACGCTCAAGACCCTGACGTTGACCGCCATCGACGTTGACGAGTTCATCGCCGCGATGGGCCGAGAGGGCACCGGTCCAGGCTTATAGCTGGCGAGGGGCGGAACCTCCGGCTCCTGGAACGAAGCCCTACACCCACCACATGCTGTGGCGTTCGTGGCGGACGTCGTCGAACGCGAAGACCGTCGGGAGGATGCGGCCGTCGCTGCGACGGCGCAGGCGGTACCCACCCGCCGTCGCCTCCTCCACGGTGAACCCGCTCGTCCATGAGCGGTCGAACCCGGTGCGCACCTCGACGCGGTCACCGGCTGGGATCGGGCTTGGCAAGGTCGCCGGCTCGTCCCTCTCGGCCATCGCCGCGGAGCCTAAACCTCGCCCGATCAGGCTTGCCGCCGGGTGAACGTCGGGTCGACCACCACTTCGGTGCGCAGGCTGTTGGCCACATAGCAATCTCGATGGGCCACCTCGGCCAGGTGGTGCAGGCGTTCCTCCGTCGGACCGTCGCCGCCACCGCTGGCTCCGACGGTGATCGCCGGCCGCAGCACGATCCGGGTGATCCGGACCGGCCGGTCGTCCTCGGGCATGGTCGCCTCAGCGGTGTCCTCGTAGGACACGACGTCGATCCTGGCCCGGGCGGCCACCGCCAGGAACGACAGGAGCTGGCAGGAGGAGGCGGCGAGGACCACGAGCTGCTCGGGACTCAGCAGCGCCGGATCCCCCTTGAACGCAGGATCCGAGGCCAGGGTCAACGCCGCTTCCGCGGGCGGGGCGGTGACGGTGTGAGTGCGGTCGTAGGCGTCGTAGCCGGCACCGGTTGAGCCCGTCCATGCGAGGGTGGTCCGGTAGGTGTGGACCGTTCCGCTCATCCCATGCAGTCTTGTCGCCCGTACGCTGCAAGATCATGGTCGATTCCTCGGTTCAGTCCACCGGCGACGTCAGGCTCACGGAGTGGACGTCTTGTGGTGGCTGCGCGGCGAAATGGGGAGCAGCGCTCCTAGCCGACCTCGTCGAGGAGATCGGCGGAGGACGAGGCGTCACCGGCGACGAAGGCCGATCGCGCCGTGCCAGCGATGCGGCCCTGTTGATCGGCCTGGCGCCGTTCGACGACGCCGCGATCTACAAGCTGACCGACGACATCGCGCTGGTCTCGACCACCGACTTCTTCCCGCCGCTGGTGGACGACCCGGCCGATTTCGGGGCCATCGCCGCGGCCAACGCCTGCAGCGACGTGTTCGCCATGGGCGGTCGGGTGGTGTTGGCCCTCAACGTGGCCGCATTCCCCGAGCGGCTGCCCCGGGAAGCGGTGGCCGCCATCTTCGCGGCGGCCGCCGACGTGGTGGCCGAGGCCGGCGGCACGGTGGCCGGTGGTCACACCATCCGCTCCGAGGAGCCGATCTTCGGATTGGCCGTGCAAGGAGTCGTCCACCCCGACCGGGTGTTGACCAAACGCGGCGCCCGGCCGGGTGATGTGCTCGTCCTGTCCAAGCCCATCGGGACCGGGATCGTCCTCGCCGGTGGTGGCCAAGCCGACAAGCAGACGGCCATCGACGGCATGCGCCAGCTCAACCGGCTTGCCGCAGAGCTGTTGGTCGACCTGGGGGACGCCGCCCATGCCGCCACCGACGTCACCGGCTACGGGTTGGCGGGGCACGGTTGGGAGATGGCCGAGCGGTCAAGGGCGAGGCTGGTGGTCGACATGGCGACAGTGCCGCTCTACCCGGGCGCGCGGGGCGCGGCCGAGGCAGGCACGCGTACCGGTGGTGACGCCCGCAACCGCGAGTACGTGGCCGGCCGGCTCAGCGTCGATGGCAGCGTGCACGATGCGCTCGACGCGCTAGCTCATGACCCCCAAACCTCCGGAGGTCTGCTGGCGGCCATCGAGCCGTCAGCGGTGAGCCGGGTCGTCGAGGGAGGGTTCGTGGTGATCGGCCGGGTGGAGGCGGGGGAACCTTCGGTCCTACTGCGCTGAGGCCGTTGCCTCAGCGGTCGATGACTGCCGCTACGAAGCCGGCCAGGGCGACCAAGGTGGCCAGCCGAGTGACGACTGCTGCAGGTTGGTCGGTTTCGCTCCGCTCGTCGCCAGCGTTGCCGACCGTGAACACCCGGTCGGTGGCGACGAGTGAGCCGACCGAACGCTTCGACAGGATCGAACCCGCGGACTTGGAAGACAGGATCGACCCGGCTGATGCGAACGACAGGATGGACCCGGCGGAGCCGATCGACAGGATGGATCCGGCGGAGCCGATCGACAGGATGGACCCGGCCGAGCCGATCGACAGCAACGACCCGGCCGAGCCGACTGACAGGTCGGCGCCGATCGACAGGATCGAGAGGTCGCTGTCCTTCGACAGCCACGATCGCCGGGAGTCGATCGACGAACGTGTCATCGGCGCAGCGTAGGCAAGGCGAGCGCTGAGCGCCCGGCCCGGGGATCGGACGAGCCGGTCGTCGACGGGGGTATGGTCGGCCGTCGTGGTCGCGCCCACCATCCCGCAGCTCCGCTCGGCGCTGAAGCGATCATCTCCTGGGCTCACGGTGGAGCGGTCGTTGTGGGCTGCCGGCCAGCGGGTCGTGGTCGGCATGGACGAGGTGGGCCGCGGCTCGTGGGCCGGTCCGCTCACCCTCGGAGCGGCGGTGTTGCCGGCCGATCGCCGCGTCTACAAGATCCGCGATTCCAAACAGCTCAGTCCCGCCGAGCGGGAGGCCCTGTTCGACCGGATCACTGGCTGGTGCCTCACGTGGTCGGTGGGTCACGCCAGCCATCGTGAGTGTGACGAGCTCGGCATGTCCGAGGCCCAGCGGCTGGCCGCCCACCGGGCCATCGATGGCTTGGGCGTGACGCCCGACAAGGTGCTGGTCGACGGGAACTGGGACTTCGTCGGGGGCGGACTCGCCCGCACGATCGTACGGGGCGACGCAACCTGCCTGTCGATCGCCGCCGCGTCGATCCTGGCCAAGGTGACCCGCGATCGGATCATGCGGGCCGAAGCCGAGCACTACCCCGGCTACGACTTCGAGTGGAACAAGGGCTACCCCTGCCCTCGGCACAAGGTCGCCCTCAAGGGCATCGGCCCGAGCGCCATCCATCGGCGAAGTTGGGCGTTCATGGACGACCTGCCCTGGCCCGGCGAGCGGCGGTACCTGAGGCCCGGCGCCCAAGGTGAGCTGTTCTCGACGCCATAGTCACTCGTCGGGCATGGCCGCATGATGCTCACACAGGACCTCGTAGGCGAGGCGAGCGGTGTCGGCCTGTCGGTCTTCCTGGGCCACGGCCCAGCGCCGCGTTGCACGATCAATGGCGATCGTGGTCCACCGCCGCCCCCTTCGCCGCTGAGATGGATTCAGGAGCGTGAGGCGTCGTGCTCGACGTGTAGCCGGTGCGACCGGTAGCTGCCGGTTGATTGGGAGTCAGAGCTAGTTCTTGAGCGTGTCCTTGAACGGGACCTTGGCGTTGTCGCCCGGCTCCTTCAGCAGGCCGAGGACGCGCTCGCCGACGATGTTGCGCAGCACCTCGTCTGATCCGCCGGCGATGCGCATGCCCGGCGTGCCGAGCACGAACTTGCTCCACGTCCAGGTACCCCACTCCCCGGTGTCAACCGCGATGCGCATCCCCAGCACCTCGCTCACGAACTGAGACGTGTTGGTCAGGTTGATGGCCAGAGCCAGCTTGCCGATCGACATCTCAGGACCCGGAAGCTGGCCCGCCTTGATCTTGTCGGCGGCCCGCTGGTTGGTGTACTTGGCCGCTTGGAAGTCGCAGTAGAGGCGCATCAGCTTCTGGCGGAGAACGGGATCGCCGGCCAGACCGAAGTGGCGCAACATCTCGGCCAGCCGGTTGGCGTTGGCCAGCCCGAGGCCGCCGCCTCCGCCGCCTCCGCCGATCGACGCCCGTTCGTTCATGAGCGTGGTGAGGGCCACCGTCCAACCGCCGTTGATGTCGCCCAGCCGGTGGTCGTCCGGCACCCGCACGTCGTTGAAGAACACCTCGTTGAACGAAGCCCCGCCGGTCATCTGCCGCAGCGGCCGAACCTCGACGCCCGCCGCGTGCATGTCGACCACGAACCCCGTGAGGCCGCGGTGCTTCGGTTGGTCGGGATCGGTGCGGCAGATCACCTCGCCGATGTCGCTGTACTGGGCGCCCGACGTCCACACCTTCTGACCGTTGAGCAACCACTCGTCGCCGTCGCGGTCGGCCCGCATCTGCAGGCCGGCCAGATCAGACCCTGCGCCTGGTTCGCTGAACAGCTGGGCGGCGACCACATCCCCGCGCTGCATCTTGGCCAGGTAGGCCTGTTTCACCGGATCGGTGCCGTGGGCGAGGATGGTCGGCGCCACCATCCCCAGACCGATGCCGAAGAACGCCTGGTTGGGCACGTCATAGCGGGACTCGAGCGCCTGGTACTCCCGCTCGAAGGTGGACGACAGCCCACGGCCTCCGTACTCGGACGGTCCTGAGATCCAGCCGAGTCCGGCGTCGAACCGGGTCGCGCGCCACTGCTTCGCCGCGGCCAGTTGGCGCCGCTCCTCGGCCGGGTCGACCTCCTCGAACAAGGCGGCCTGGTCCTCGCCCTCACCCCACTTGAACGCTTGCTCGGCATGACGAGGCTTGGCGCTGGCGTCGAGGAACTCCCGGCACTCGCGCCGGAACTCCTCGAGCGTGATCTCGGGCATGGCCAGCCTCCAGGCGATGGCGTCACGCGGCAACGTACCGTTGATGTCCCACCGACCGCACGTCGATCCGGGTTCGAGATCGCCACCTTCGCGGGTACCCAGGGGACATGGACCAACCTGACCAACCTGATCTCGACCCGGACAAGGAACAGGAACGGCTGGACGATCTGGGCCAACGGATCGAACGGACCCGCGCCGAGGTCGACGACGAGGACTCGGCCACTCCTGACGAGCGGACGTTCGTCGAGTCCGGCGCCACTGAGGAAGAGGACGACCAGACGATCGCCCCGCCCGGCTGACGGAATTGAACGGCCGGCGGCCCGACTCGGACCTGGTGCCCGCCGGTCGATACGGTCAGCAGGGTGCACCTCCCTGATCGCCTGCGGCCCTACCCGGTGGCGGCCTTTGCCGGCGTCACGCTGCTCATCTGGGGCAACCGGGTGTGGCTGGCCTGGAGCGACCAGGACGCGAGCGTTGCCGGCAAGGTCGGCTCGTCGGTGCCGATCACCGCCTTCGTGGTCGCCGCAGTCGTGGTGCTCGGCCTCCAGCTACGTGGCGCGAGCTGTAGTCGCGGCTTCCCTACCTTGGTCAAAGCGTTTGCCGGCGGCACGATCATGTACTGGGCCATCCGGCTGCCGGTGATCGTGGTCCACGGTCATCCACTCCCGTTCAAGGTCGTCCACTCGGCCCTGGCCGCCGTGTCGGCAGGGCTGGCGGTCGGTGCGTGGCGGGCCATCCGCGGCGAGGAGCAAGCCTCGGCTGGTCGACCGCGTCGGGACCGCAGCTCCCTTCAGTCCAGCTCGGCGGCGCGCTGAGGCGCTTGGGACAGGTCCACGTCGAGCGCCAGTGTGAGGCAGCGGCAGCCTCCGCCGGCCTTCAGGAACTCACCCGCGTCGCAGGCGACCACGTCGAACCCCCACGCCTCGAGCTGTCGACCCACTCTGACCGGGGTGGCCGGCATGACCACCGTACGGCCGACCACGACCGAGTTGGCGCAGAACGTCAGGGCCTCGTCGTCGGTCAGCCAAAGCGGCTCAGGCACCAGCGCCTCCACGACCGTGCGGCCGTAACGGTCCCATCCCATCGGCGCGCACAGCGCATGACGATCATCGAGCGGGCAGAACGTGATGTCGACGTGGTAGAGCCGCTCGTCGACCAATTCGACCGTCCGCACCGGCGCGCCGGTCAACCGCGACAGCTCGGTGGCCGCCGGTAGGTCAGATCGGAGGCGGTAACCGGATAGGAGCACACCGTTGAACGGCAGCGCGTCGCCTGCGCCCTCGTGCCCGAGCGCGACCGGCAGCCGGTCGACCACGTACCCGTGCTGGCCGAACCACGCAGCGAAGATCTCCGTCTCGGCCTGACGCTGCGGGTACCGGAAGTGGCTCGGCACGAACTGGCCGCCGTTGACGATCCCGGCGTTGGCGGTGAAGACCATGTCGGGGACCGACGGGTCCTGGTCCATGACCTCGACCTCGGCGCCCGCCGACCGCAGCGTGGCAACCAGCGCCTCCCACTGCGCGAGGGCGCGCTCCCGGTCCACGGCCACCTCCTCATGCATCCACGGGTTGATCTCGTAGAGCACGCCGAAGTGCTGCGGTGGGCACATCAGGTAGCGCCGACCCCAGCCGAGCCCCCCGGCCGACGACGGTGCCGCCGTGGTCACTCGCAGCCCAAGGCGTCAGCCAACTGGCCGAGGAACGGACCGACGTCGGTGACGATCCCGTGGGCCTGGTGGCTGCCGCGATCGGCCAGCTTGGTGACCACGGCTTGGTTGATGTCGACGCAGTACGTCTCCACCCGGCCCGGCAGGATGTTGCCGGTGGCGATGGCGTGCAGCGTGGTGGCCAGCATGAGCGCAACGCCTACTGCGGGGACCAGCTCGCGCATCCGGTCTGCGGCGGCCACCACGTCGGTGATGACGTCAGGCAAGGGGCCGTCGTCGCGGATCGACCCACCGAGCACAAACGGCACATCCCGACGCACGCACTCGTACATCACGCCGGCGCTGACATAGCCAGCGGCCACCGCAGCGGCGATGGATCCGTGGCGACGCACCTCGTTGATCACCCGCAGGTGGTTGCTGTGGCCGCCTTCGGTGCCCGCACCAGAGGAGACCGAGATCCCGAGCGACGTGCCGAGCACGCTCGACTCGATGTCATGGGTGGCGAAGCCGTTGCCGGCGAACAAGACGTCGACGAACCCGCCTCGCACCAGGCGGGCCACTTCGGGCGCACCGCCGGTGTGGACGACTGCGGGACCGCAGACTGCGAGCACGTCCTCGCCGCGCTCTTTGGCGGCGACGATGCGCGCTGCGAGGTTGGCCACCAGCAGCGCCTTGGGCTTCTCCGAGGACACCTCGGAGTCCATGAACTCGAAGGCCGACACGCCTCGGGGTTGTTCGGGAGCCCTGACCCGCACCCCGAGGGTGCCGGTCACGATCAGGTCCCCGGCGTTGACCTTGTGCATCGGCACAGTCGTCACCTGAGGCGCGCCGTCGGGGTCGGCCACCCGGAGGCCGCAGTCCATCTCGGGGTTGACCACCGGCACCCAGTGCCCATGGAGCCGGACCTCCGTGTCGAGGTTGGTCGTGCTGTGGAACCCTTCGGGCAGGACGCCGTCCACGTCGGCGGTCGTCAGCTCGGCGTCTTCGACCACGGCCGGGTTCACGCCATGGACCTGCAACAGCTCGGCCAATCGGTCGATGTCTGCGTCCTCGCCAGCGGTGATCTCGATCCGGGCCCTGCTGGTGTCGGTGGAGGTGCGGCCGATCTGGACGTCGGTCAGCCGGTAATCGGCGCCCGAGTCGAGGATGAGGTCGAGCACCTTGGCCAGGATCAGGGAGTCGACGATGTGGCCTTCGACCTCGAACGTCTCGACTGCGGTCATCGATGTCTCATCTCGCTCGTGCCTGCTGGTCCGGTTCTGACGGCTGTTCGCCGGCGTGGTCAGGCCGGATCCGGGTCCGCCTCTTGATGGGGGATCTCGTCGGCCCCCACGGTGGGTGTCGCCTCCAGTCTGCCGCGCCGTCCGTCGTAGAGATCCCGGACCACGACCTGCAACACGCCGGCGGCGGGTATGGCCAGGAGCGCTCCGAGAAGTCCGAACAGCTCGACGCCGACCAGCACGCTGATCAGCACGCCGAGCGGGTTGATCTTCACCGTGCGGGCCATGACTGTCAGCTGGAGGACATGGTTCTCGAACTGCTGGTAGGCGACGAAGAACGCGATGGTCGCGATGCCGACCGGGGTGGAGCGGAGGAACGCGATGGCGACCGTCGGGAGCGCCCCGAGGGTGGCGCCCACCAGCGGGATGAGGTCGGCGAACGCCACCCACAGGGCCAACACCTCGGCGTATCGGACATGGGCGATGAGCAGGAAGATGTAGATGGCCACCCCGGCGATCAGGCTGATCAGCAGGTTGCCGAACATGTAGCCGCTCACCGCCTTCGCCGCGTCGCCGGCCACGTGCCTGACCCGCTCGCGGTGCCGCTCCGGCACGAGGTTCAGCGTGTCGCGCCCGAGCTTCGGGCCTTCGAGGAGCATCAACACGGTGAGCACCATCACGGTGATACCGGCCACCACGCCGGTGAAGATGCCCCGGGCAACGGTCAGGCCCTTGGAGCCCACGTTCTTGATCGGCCCAGGGGAGCCTTTGGTGCTCCGCGGAACGTACTTCTCGAGGTTGAACCGGCGGACCAGGTGCCCGATCGTGCCGCGCCCCCTGCGAGCGTCGCGGAGGTAGTGCGGTAGGTCGTCGAAGAACTTCTGGCCCTCCGTGATGAGCGGCCGGACGAACGCGTAGATCAGAGCGGCCAGCAGGCCGAACCCCACCAGGAACACGATCGTGGTGGCGATGCCACGGCGCATCTTCGCGCGGTGTTGCAGGAAGTCGACCGCCGGCGTGAGGACGACGGTGAAGAACAGGGCGACGATCAGCAGCGTCAGGATCCGCGAGAGCGCGTGCACCACGAACAGCGACACTCCGAACAGCGACGCCACTGCCAGGACGATGGCGGTGATGGTCACTACTCGCCGGACGTCCACCGGCCGGCCGTGTGAGGTTCGGTCCGGTCCCGCCAGGTCGCTCATCGAAGACTGACCGTATCGGCCTTACCGCCCACCATCGGCCGTCGGAGCCGGCCGGGTGCCCCCGCTACGCTCCGAAGGCCATGGGCCAGCCGATCGTCGTCGTCGAGAAGGCGTCTTCCAACCGAGGGGTGGTCCGCTTCGAGACGAACCGGGCGCTCACCGGGATGGGCCACGAGCGCTACCGCAGCCTCGAGGACACCGCCGGCACCCGTCCCCCCGATGTGCTGGCCCGCCGGCTGTTCGAGCGGGGCGGCATCGACGCGGTGCACATCAACGGCAACGTCATCACCGTCGACCTGTCCCGGGGTCACCGGAGCGACGGTCTGAAGCAGGTGATCGAGGACCTCTACCTGTTCTACGGGCCTCAACCGGACCAGCCGGAGCCGCAACATCCGGTGGGTTCTGAGACCGAGACCGACGCTGGCGCGGCGCCCGAATCGACCAGCGATCCCGGTGAGGTGGCGGCCCCCGAGGTCAGCGCCGAAGAGGCCCCCGGGCGCGGCGGCGCCGAGGAGGCTCAGGCCGTCGAGGACCATGGGACCACTGGCACCAACCCATCCGTCGAAGGGCAACTGGATCCGATCGACGCTCCCGCCACGTCGGAGTGACAGGGTTGCCCGCCAGGAGGCGCAACCAGCTGCCGTCGGCGGTCCGCCGATGGGCGTGGATCACCGCCGGCGTGACCGTGGTGCTCCTCGTGGCCACCGCGGCGTTGTGGGTGGCCGCTCGACCGGATCATCACGCGCCGGCGGCCACCCGGGTCGTCGTCGCCGGCGCGGCCGATCCGTCGGCGGTGGTGGCTCTGGACGATGGTGGGTTCCGGTACGCGGAGCGACGAACCGGCAACGTCCGAGAGGTAGATCGGCGCGGGCGGCTTCTCACCGAGCCCATCGCCCACGTCGCCGTTCGTTCTGAACCCGGGCAGCGGGGGCTGCTCGGTCTGGCGGTCGACCGGGGGGGCGACACCTACGCCGCCTGGACCCGCTCGTCGGACGGTCACTTGGTGGTCGGGCGGGTGGCGCCGGGGGCGACGAGGCTCGTCTGGGAAGGTCCGACCAGCACCAAGTTGGCCAACGGGGGTCGCCTGGCCTTCACCCCGGAAGGCCGGCTGCTGATCGGCGTCGGCGAGCTTGAGCGACCTCAGAGCACGCCTGACCCGGCGGCACCGAACGGCAAGCTCCTCAGCCTCGACCCCCGGGCCGAGCCCTCCCAAGAGTTCCGCGTGGTGTCCTCCGGATGGCACAACCCGTTCGCGTTCACCTACGCCCGCGGCGACCGTCTCTGGTTGGCCGACAACGCGCCGGGGAACAAGTCCGAGCGCATCACGCGCGGAGATCGCAAGGGTGCTCCGGTAGCCACGACCGGTGACCTCCGTCCGCTTGCACCGTCGGCTCTGGTACCGCTGGGGAAGAGCCGGCTGGGGCTGTGCGGCTACGTCAGCCGGGTGATGCGCGAGATCCGTCTCGACGGTGACCGCCCCTCGCCGCCCGGCCGGGTGCTGGTCGACCACTGCGCCATTGCCGCAGCGATGCTGGCCGACGGCCGAGTCGTGGTGACCGACGACAGCTCGGTGCGGGTCACGCTTCGCCCGCTGACTTGAGGAGGCTGTCGCCCGGGTCGGCTAGTTTGTGCTTAATGAAAATGAACGGCGGAGAGCACACGCTGCAAGAGGTCGCCGACGTGCTCGGCGTGCACTACATGACCGCGTACCGCTACGTCCGGCTCGGCATGCTGCCCGCCCACAAGGACGGGTCGACCTGGCGGGTGAAAGCCTCGGACGTCGCGGCGTTCCGCAAGTCCAGGTCCTCGAGCGACCGGCATCCCACCGGCGGGGCTCGACGGTTCGATCCTCATCGTTGGGTGGGGCGGCTGAGGAGCCGCTTGCTGGCCGGTGACGCCAACGGCGCATGGTCGATCCTCGAGGCCGGACTGGCCTCGGGTGCCGAGGCCGAACAGCTGTACCTCGACGTGATCAGCCCGGCGCTGGTGTCGATCGGGGAGCAGTGGGCGACCGGTGAGATCGATGTGGCCGACGAGCACCGGGCCAGTGCGGTCACTATCCGGCTCCTCGGCCGACTGGGCCCGAGGTTCGCCAGGCCCGGTCGCACCCGGGGGTCGGTCGTGCTCGGGGCGGCGCCGGGCGATGCCCACGGTTTGCCGGTGGCGTTGCTGGGCGACCTGGTGGTGGGCCGTGGGTTCGAGGTGGTCGATCTCGGCGCGGACGTGCCGGTGGACTCCTTCGTCCATGCGGCGCGGGGAGCGGCCCGGCTCGTCGCCGTCGGGGTGGCGGTCACCAGCCCAGGTTTGGAAGCTGAGGCGGCGGCCGCCGTCGACGCCATCCACCGCGATCTTCCTGATGTGCCGGTGATCGTCGGTGGCGGCGCGATCGCCGGGGCAGACCATGCCGAGCGGCTCGGTGCCGATCACCACACCAGCGACGGCCGGGCTTTCGTCAAGGTGCTCCAGAAGCTCGACCGGCCCCGACCGCGGCCCAAGCAGCAGTTGGATGACCTTCCGACGACGACGTTGACGGCGGTTGGTGGCCCCGGTTCTCCACTTGCCTTTGACGAACATACGTTCGATACTGGCGGAGGTGGCTAGCGAACTTCCTCTGGACCGCACTGCGTTGCGCCTCCTCGGCGACCGCGCCCGGCCGGCCAACCTGGCCGAGGAGCGGTGGTTGCCGGTCCGGCCCGCCCTGGCTGACCTGGTACCGGGCCAAGGTCTGCAGCGCGGATCTGCGGTGGCCGCCACCGGCCCCGCGGCCACAGCTCTCTCCATGGCCCTCGTGGCCGGCCCCTCGGCGGGAGGTTCGTGGCTCGCCGTGGTGGGCGTCCCGTCCCTCGGGTTGCTCGCCGCGGCCGAGCTCGGCGTCTGCCTGGAACGGATGGTGTTGATCGCGTCTCCCGAACCGGCGCGATGGGGCACCGTGGTGGCTGCCCTGCTCGATGCGTTCGAGGTGGTGGTGGTGGGTCCCGAGCATCGGGTCCGGCCCGCCGATCAGCGCCGCCTCCTGGCCCGTTGCCGGGAGCGCGGAGCGGTGCTGGTGCAGGTCGGTGGCCGACCGGATGCGTGGCCCGAGGCACCGGAGCTGCGGTTGGTGGTGGTGGCCGAGGCCTGGCGGGGTTTGGGCCCTGGGCACGGTCACCTGCAGGCTCGACGGGTCACGGTGGAGGTCACTGGGCGACGTCAGGCTGCCCGCACCCGCCGGGTGGATCTCTGGCTCCCGGGCCCGGATGGTCGTGTCACCCCCGCAGTGGCCCCCGAGCAACCCGCAATGTTTGTTCAAAGATGGCCGCTGGAGCCCACGTTTGACCCAACGTTGCATCAACCCTTGGATGAGGTGGGCTGATGGCCGTCATCGAGGGGACAGCCGAACGCACGCTCGTGGTCTCCTGTCCAGACTGGCCGGTGGTGGCCGCCGGAGTACCGGCTGATGAGCCGGCGATGGTCCTGCAGGCCAACCGGGTGATGGCCGTGTCAGAGGCGGCGCGACAGGTGGGCGTGGTCGAGGGCCTGCGCCGCCGGGAAGCACAGGTGCGCTGCCCTGCGATCACCATCGTCGAGCACGACCCGGCGCGCGAGGCGCGGGCCTTCGAGCCCGTGGTGCTGGCGCTTGAAGCGCTCACCCCCCGCCTGGAGGTCACCCGCCCTGGAACCTGTGCCTTTGCCACCCGGGGCCCCTCGCGCTACTTCGGCGGTGATCTGGCGTTGGCCGAGCGGGCCGGCTGGATCGCCACCGGGGTCGTCGCTCCCCGTGGCAGTGCTCAGGTGGGTGTGGCCGACGGGGGGTTCGCCGCGTTGTTGGCGGCCCACCGGGCTGGACCGGATCGGCCCGAGGTGGTCGACCCTGGCGGGTCGCCCACCTTCCTCGCCCCCCACCCAGTCGAGACGCTCGCCTTGGCCATGGAACGTGACGACCTGGTCGACGTCTGGCGTCGGCTCGGACTGCGCACGCTCGGCTATCTGGCCGCCCTGGACCCCGCTGACGTGCTGGCTCGTTTCGGCACTGACGGCGTGATCGCCCACCGCTTGGCGTCGGGCCTCACCCCCCATCCGCTCGACGCTCGTCGTCCGGCTCCCGACCTGGCGGTCTCGGCCGAGCTCGATCCGCCGGCGGAACGGGTCGACACCGCGGCGTTCCTGGCCAAGTCCCTGGCCGACTCCCTCCACGAACGGTTGGCCAGCCGGGGCCTGGCCTGCACCCGAGTCGTCATCGAAGCCGAAACCGACCACGGCGAGATGCTCGTGCGCTCCTGGCGCCACGAAGGGACCCTCAGCGCCGGGGCCATCGCCGATCGGGTCCGCTGGCAGCTCGACGGCTGGCTGTCGGGCTCGGCATCAGTGCGCCCCACCGCCGGCATCAGCCGGCTCTCGCTCGTACCCGACGAGGTGGTGGCCGCCCGAGGTCGCCAGCTCGGGTTCTGGGGCGGGGAGACCCTGGTCGACGAACGCGTGATGCGGGCCATCGCCCGGGTGCAGGGTCTGCTCGGCGTCGACGCGGTCACCGTGCCCGAATGTCGGGGAGGGCGGGGGCCAGGCGAGCAGGTGACTCGCGTGGCGGCCGCCGCGGTCGATCTCACCGCAGGCCGCCCCCAGGCCCGGCTCGACGCGGTGGTCGAACCTTGGCCCGGCCGGGTACCGCCTCCCGCACCGGGCACCGTCCACGTTGATCCGCTACCCGTGCAGATCCTCGACGCCGAGGACCGTCCGGTGGGCGTCACCGGCCGGGGCGCGCCCACCGGCGTTCCGGCCCGCGTGGCGGTTGACGGCAGGGGTTGGGCCGACGTCATCGCCTGGGCCGGCCCGTGGCCGGTCGACGAGCGATGGTGGGATGGAGCCCGTCACCGTCGCCGCGCCCGCTTCCAGATCCTGTTGGCTGATGGCGCAGCCCACCTCCTAGCCGTCGAAGCCGGCCGCTGGTGGCTAGAGGCGACGTATTAGTCGAGGGGGGAAGGGGACCTTCCCCCCTCGATCTCCCCCCATCGGTGGCTTGGGACGGCGCTCGTCTCCAGTTCCTTCCCCCTCGAGGACTAGCCGACGTACAGGCGGCCGTCAGCACCCTTCTCGATGGAAATCGGGGGCAGTGGGCTCGGTGCCGGGCCTTGGAGCACCGAGCCGTCCTTGGCGTCGAACACCGCGCCATGGCAGGGGCAACGCAGGACTTGCTGGCTCTGGGACCAGTCGACCCGGCAGCCCTGGTGGGTGCACACCGCCGAGTAGGCGACGAAGCGGTCGGCGCTGGGGCGGATGACGATGGCCTCGGAGCCCGTGGCAGGGTCGATGAACGACCCGGCACCTCCGACCGGTACCGCAGAGGCGTCGCCCACCGATGTCCCAGAAGGTGGAGGTGCGGTGGACGGCTGATGGTTGTCATTGGGCCTGGAAGACGGGCCGGCCGGGCGGGAGGTCGGCCCGGGCGGCGGCGTGGTGGCCGGTTGGCCCGGTTGGGATCGCCCCTGGTTTCCGACGCCGGAGCGCAGGCGGGTGGTATGAGCCGAACCACCTCTCGTACCGCCGACAACCCGACCCAGGATCGCCGCCAGGCCACCAGCCGAGAGTGCTGCGGCGCTGACTGCTGCGGCCAGTCGGGCGCTGGCCAGGAACGAGCGACGATCGAGGTCCACTGCGTCCCTCTGTCGCCGGTCGAGCCCGAAGCCCAGCACGGGACAACCCGCCGGATCACACACCCGGTCCGACCGGAGTCGGCACGATCCTGCGTCGTAGGCCCCGCAGAGGCGTCGGACGGTGGCGAAGTCGATGCTCACCTCTTCCGCCGGCGCCAGCCCCAGCCGTCGCCGACCGATCCGCTGGACGACCGCGTCGACCGCCAACCCGTCACGAGCGCCCGCCAGCGCGAACGGGAGGAAGGCCATCAGGAAGACGATGTCGCTGCCGAGGTAGTAAGGCCTGGAGTGCCAGCTCACCGTGAGCAGGAACGACAGCGCCAGGCCCATTCCGCCGGCCGCCGCCGCACGTGTCCAAAGCCCGAGCACCATCCCGACCCCGACCGCCAACTCGCCGATCGCGATGAGGAGCCCGACCAACACGGCGTGGTGCGACGCCGTTGTCACCAAGGCGTGTACCGGACTGGACGCCTCGGCACCCCGCATCTGTGACTGCACTGAAGAAGGCGCAGATGCTCGGAGGTAGTTGGGATCGGCCAGCTTCTGCAGGCCGGCGAACACGTAGGTGCCGCCCAGGAAGAGCCGCAGCGGCAACATGACCATGGCCGGTTCGCGCCAGCGCCGAGCCCAGGCGCGAGGCGGTGAGGACGTCGTGGTCACGCTGCGGACTGTGCCGGGAGCGGGTAAGAACCAGGTTAAGTCTCGGTGAGGTCCGTACCTCTGCCTGGCCGAGGACCGGCCGACACCTCAGGCGCGTTCGGCGCCCTCTCAGCCTCAGCCTCAGCCTCCGGCGAAGGCGTCGCGCTGGTACGGCCGTTCGGGCCGCTGCCGTTGCTGCCGACGCCGTTCGTGTTGGCGCCCGAGAGGAGGTTGCGGGCCATCTGCAGGCCGGTCACGCCCTGGCTCAGCGCTTGGGCCAGCACGTCGGACAGGCCTTGAGCGCCGTTCAGCAGGATCATCTGGTCGACATCGCCGAACGGCTTGGCCGCAGCTTCGACGATGGCCGGCCACTGCTCGGCCAGTTGCTGGCCGATCACCGCGTCCTGGTTCTCCGACAACGCTTCGGCTCGAGCTTTGATGGCCTCAGCGGTGGCCATGCCCTTGGCTCGAACCGCCTCGCCTTCGGCCAGGCCCTTGGCCTGGGTGGCCGCCGCCTCGGCTTCACCGATGGCCCGGGTGGACTGCGCCCGCGCCTCGGCCTCCAGCTTCACGTGCTCGGCCTCGGCCGCCGCCGCCATCCGCACCCGCTCCGCTTCGGCACCTGCGGTGACCTTCACCCGTTGCGCGTTGGCGCCCGCCTCCAGTTCGGTCTCGGCCTTCTTCGCTTCCGCCCCTGAGATGCGGGCATCGCGCTCGGCTTTGGCCAGCGTCGTCTGCTGGTAGGCTTGGGCGTCGGCCGGCTTGCGGATGCTGGCCTGCAAGCGCTGCTCCTCCCGCTCGGCCTCCAACTCGGCCACCTTGGTCTCTTGCACCACGACCTCTTGGCGGGCCTGGGCGTCGGAGAGCGGGCCAGCCTGCTTGGCCGTGGCCCCGGCCCGGTCGATCTCGGCCTGGTACCCGGCCTGCTTCACCTGGCTGGCCCGCCGGGCCTCCGCCTTGAGGGCCTCGGCCTCCTGCTCACGCTCGGTCGCCTCACGATCCGCGCCGGCTTGGGCGATACGGGCCTGGCTCTGCACGACCGCGGCGTGCGGCCGCCCGAGGTTCTCGATGTAGCCGGTCGGGTCCTCGATCTCCTGCACCTGCAGTGAGTCGACGATCAGGCCGAGCTTCTCCATCTCGGTCCCGGAGGACTCCCTGGTGAGCTGGGTCAGCTTCTCGCGATCGCGGATCATCTCTTCCACGGTCATGTTGCCGACGATGGCGCGGAGGTGACCGGCGAAGACGTTGTGGACCCGCAGATCCATCTGCGCCTGCTGATCGAGGAAGCGTCGAGCTGCGTTGGCGATCGACGCGAAGTCGTCGCCGACCTTGTAGATCACCACACCGCGGATCCCGAGTGGGATGCCCTGGTGGGTCACGCAGTCGATGGCCAGCTCAGCTTCCCGCAGGTCGAGCGAGAGCCGCCGCACGGTCTGCACGCCGGGGATCAGGAACGTGCCCTTGCCGGTGATGATCTTGAAACCGAGGCTGTCCTCGATGTCGTCTGTGGCGTGGTTGTGCCGCAGGCCGGAGATGATGAGCGCCTCGTTCGGCTCGGCCACCCGCCACATCAACTTGAACAGGATGACGACGAGGAGGACAACGCCGAGCGCAATGCCGCCGATGATGTACATGGTTGCTGGCACCTCTTCGTGCGCTACAAGGGGGTGACCACGACGGTGCGAGGCGGAAGGTGCTCGATCACCAGGACACGGGTGCCGGTGGCGATCTCCTCTTCGTTGTCGTTGGCATAGGCGTGGAACGCCTCGGTTCCGCCTCGGACGGGGATCACCACCTCCCCGATGCGGCCGGGCCCCACCCGTCCGGTCACTCGACCGGTCTTGCCGACGAGTCGATGATCTGCCATTCCCGCTCCGTTGTCGTAGTTCCGGCCAGTCGGCGGCGCACGCGTGCCGATCCGGCTGGATACCACCTTGCCCGCTTTTTCCAGGAATACGCAGTCAGCAGGTCATCAAGGGTCACGTCGGTCAATTTGGGAGGGTTACGACGGCTTGGCCAACGGGAGGGCATGATGGTCAAAGGGCTTCCTGATGCGCACGTTCGTCTCGACAAAGTGGGCACCTGAACCCGCGCACCAGTCCGCCGATACGGCCCCGGCCATGCCCGGTCTGGCCCACCTTCCGGCCCTGGATGGTCTGCGGGGCCTGGCCGTAGCTCTGGTCCTGGCGTTCCACGCGGGGATCGCCGGTGCTCGCGGCGGGTTCCTCGGCGTGAGCGTGTTCTTCACGCTGTCGGGGTTCCTCATAACGAGGTTGCTGCTCGCCGAGCACGCTCGGCAGCGGACCATCGACCTCCGGGCGTTCTGGGGCCGCCGGTTCCGCCGGTTGCTGCCTGCATCCCTGCTCTGCCTGGCCGGGGTGCTGGTGTTCGGCTTCACCGCGGCAACCGCGGACCAGCGGTTGCGACTACCCGGAGACGTCATCGCCGCGCTGTTCAGCGTCGCCAATTGGCACTTCGTGCTCGCTCGGCTGGGGTACGTGGCGGTGGTGGGCCACCCGAGCCCCGTGGAGCACTTCTGGTCCCTTGCGATCGAGGAGCAGTACTACCTGCTCTTCCCGCCCCTGCTGTTGCTCGTGCTCAGCCGTGAGCCACGGTTCGGTCACCGCCGGGACCTTCAGCGGCACACGGGCCTCATGGTTGTTCTGTCGGTGGCTATCGCAGGTTCGATCGTGGCCGGGATCGCCTTGTTCCACCAGGGCGGGTCACCGACCCGGGCGTACTACGACTCCACCGTTCGAGCATCCGAGCTCTTGGTCGGTTGCTTCTTGGCGGTGTTGATGCATCGCCGGGCAACTGTGCATGGGCAGCAGGGCCGCGTCGGGTTGGCCATCGCATCCGTGTGCGCCCTCGTGGCGCTCGGCGTCGTCTGGTCCACGTTCTCCATCGCTACCCCTCTGCTGTACCGAGGGGGCCTGGCCGCGCACGCGCTCCTCGTTGCGGTGGTGATCACTGCGGCCGCGCAGCCGCTGAGCCCCATGAGCCGGTTGTTCGGGATCGGGCCTCTCCGTGCGCTGGGCCGCATCAGTTATGGCGTCTACCTCTTCCATTGGCCGATCTTCCTCTGGCTGGATCCGGCGACGAGCAAGCTTCCCTGGGCCGGGGTCCAGGCCGCCCGGCTGGCGCTGACCATCACCGCAGCGGCGGTCTCCTACCACCTGGTCGAGATGCCGGTCAGGCGGCGGCCGAGGGGCACCAACCGCCACCTCCTCGTCGCCCTACCCGCCACGGCCCTCACCCTTGGGTTGGTGGCTTTCATGCTCCCGGGCGGCGGTCGGTCGGGCAACACCGCTGAGGCCGGCCTGCGCGCTGCTGTGCGTCACGCTCCTGTCCGATCTGCGATCGCCCCGCGTCTGCCACGGTCCACGCCGGCCCGTCCGGTTCGGCTCAACATCGCCGGTGACTCGCTCGGGCTCCAGTTCCTCGCGCTGCTGCAGGATTGGACGGTCGTGTTCCCGGGCCGGATCACATTGGTCGGGTCCACCGCCGCTCCGGGGTGCGGGCTGCTCGAGGGTGGAGACCTGCCACCTCGCGACGAATCGGTGCGGCTGCACAACCCGGCATGTCGCGATGTGCTGGCCCGCAACCAGCGCAACCTCGACGACCATCCGGCCGACGTCGTGCTCGCCGTCGCGGGCGTCTGGGACGTGGCCGACCGGCGCTTTGCCGGCGAGACCCAGTTCCGTCATCCCGGTGATCCGGTGTTCGACAACCACGTCGTGTTGGAGTACCAGCGCCTGATCGACCTGTGGCGTTCCCGGGGAGCGGCCGTGGTGTGGGCCAAGTGGCCTTGCATCCGGCCGGCCCCGTTTATCGACGGGGGCCCGTTGCCGAGCGGCTTCGACCCAGGTCGGCTGCAGTACCTCAACCACCATCTGCTCGCCCGGGTGGCCGCGATGAACCCGACCGTGCGCTTCGTCGACCTCAGCCGATCGTTGTGCCCGGCTCGGGTCTTCCGGGCCAAGACATCAGAGGGCAAGGCGCTGCGAACTCCTGATGGCTTGCACTTGGCCGCCGAAGGTGGCGCGCTGGCTCGCGATCAAGTGGTGCCCGAACTGCTCGGGGCGAGCGCCGGTCGGCCCCGCCACCGACCAGACTGATTCCCCCGAGCATGGCGAACACATGTTCGGATAGGGTGGCGCGCCCTATGGGGTTCCAGAACCCGAACGTGCCGTGGTCGGAGCTGGAGCGCCGCCTCTCGGGGGGGCGAGCGGCACCGGGCGCGGCCGAACCGCTGGTGGGCGACGGGGGTGACAGCCCGGCCTGGTCCCGCAAGCGTGCGGCCTACGAGCCGCCGGCCCGCCTGGCGCGGCGTCGGGCGAGCGTGCGGTATGCCGAGCTGCATTGCCACTCCAACTTCAGCTTCCTCGACGGGGCGTCCCACCCCGAGGAACTGGCCGAGGAGGCGACCCGGCTAGGCCTCGAGGCCCTCGCCCTCACCGATCACGACGGCTTCTACGGCGCGGTCCGTTTCGCCGAAGCAGCCCGGGAGGTGGGCCTGCCCACCGTGTTCGGGGCTGAGTTGACCCTCGGTGGCCCGAAGCATCCTCCCTCCGGCGAGCCCGACCCCGGCGGTGAGCACGTCGTGGTCCTGGCTCGCGATCCGGCCGGCTACGCCCGTCTGGCCCGGGCGTTGAGCCGAGCGCAGATGGCAGGGGAGAAGGGCGCGCCGCGCATCGACGGTGAGGAGTTGGCCGAGCTCGCCGGTCAACGGTGGATCATCCTGACCGGGTGCCGCAAAGGGCTGGTGCCGGCGGCACTTGTGCAGCACGGTCCAGCGGCGGCCGGCCGGGCCCTTGACCGGATGGTGGGCCGGTTCGGCCGGGACAACGTGATGGTCGAGCTGTGGGATCACGGCGACCCGCTCGACTCGGCGCGCAACGAAGCGTTGGCCGACCTGGCTGTGCGTCGGGGAGTCGGCCTGGTCGCCACGAACAACGTCCACTACGCGGTGCCGGCCCGCCGTCGGCTGGCCACCGCTCTGGCTGCAGTGCGGGCCAGGCGCAGTCTCGACGAGATCGATGGCTGGTTGCCCGGCGGGGCCGGGGCCCACCTGCGTTCGGGGGCCGAACAGGCCCGCCGCTTCGACCGTTTCCCCGGCGTGGTGGAACAGGCGGCCGAGCTGGGTCTGGCCTGCGCGTTCGACCTGGCCCTCGTGGCCCCGAACCTGCCGCCGTTCCCGTGCCCGCCGGGCCTCAACGAGATGGCCCACCTGCGCCGGCTCGCCGAGCAGGGCGCGTCGGCCCCGGACCGCTACGGCCCTCGCCCGCCGCGGGGCACCACTGCCAACGAACCGGGTTGGGATACGGCTGCTGGAGCGACCAGATCGCTGCCCAGTTCGATCGGGGGTTCGAGCGGGGATTCGATCGGGGAGCGGGCATGGGCTCAGATCGACCACGAGCTGGATGTGATCGAACGGCTCGGGTTCCCCGGCTACTTCCTGATCGTTTGGGACATAGTGCAGTTCTGCCACCGCAACGACATCCTCTGCCAGGGACGCGGATCAGCCGCCAACAGCGCGGTCTGCTACGCCCTCGGCATCACCAAGGCGGACGCGGTGCGCCTGGGTCTGCTGTTCGAACGGTTCCTGTCACCCGAACGGGACGGCCCTCCCGATATCGACCTCGACATCGAGAGCGACCGGCGCGAAGAGGTCATCCAGTACGTCTACCGGCGCTATGGGCGTCAGAACGCGGCCCAGGTGGCCAACGTCATCACCTACCGGGCCCGGTCCGCGGTGCGGGACATGGCCAAGGCCCTCGGCGCGTCGAGCGGTCAGCAGGACGCCTGGTCCAAGCAGCTCGATCCGTGGGGCGGGGTGGCCAAGACCGCCGAGCAGGACGATCACGAGATCCCGGCCGAGGTCCTGGCCCTGGCCGCCGAAGTCGAGCACTTCCCCCGCCACCTCGGCATCCACTCAGGCGGCATGGTGCTCTGTGACCGGCCGGTGGTGGAGGTCTGCCCCGTGGAGTGGGGGCGCATGGAGAACCGCAGCGTCCTGCAGTGGGACAAGGACGACTGCGCTGCGGTGGGACTGGTCAAGTTCGACCTGCTCGGGCTCGGGATGCTGTCGGCCATCCACTACGCGATCGACCTGATCCGCGAACACCGCGGCTACGAGGTCGACCTGGCCACCCTCCCCCAGGAGGACGCGGTCTATGACATGTTGTGCAAGGCGGACTCGATCGGCGTGTTCCAGGTGGAGAGCCGGGCCCAGATGGCGACGTTGCCCCGGCTCAAGCCCCGCACGTTCTATGACCTCGTGGTCGAAGTGGCCCTCATCCGGCCCGGGCCGATCCAGGGCGGATCGGTCCACCCGTACATCCGGCGCCGCAACGGCCAGGAGGGGGTCACCTACCTGCACCCGCTGCTGGAGCCGGCCCTGGCCAAGACCCTCGGCGTGCCCCTGTTCCAGGAACAGCTCATGCAGATGGCGGTCGACGTGGCGGGGTTCAGCCCGGGCGAAGCCGACCAGCTCCGCCAAGCCATGGGTTCCAAGCGGTCACGGGAGCGGATGGAACGGCTGCGCCAGCGGCTGTACGACGGCATGGCGGAGCGGGGCATCACCGGTGACGTCGCCGATCAGATCTACGACAAGCTCGCGGCCTTTGCCAACTTCGGCTTCCCCGAGAGCCACTCGGTGAGCTTCGCCTATCTGGTCTATGCGTCTTCGTGGCTCAAGCTGCACGAACCGGCGGCGTTCTGTGCTGCGCTGCTCAACGCCCAGCCGATGGGCTTCTACTCACCGCACTCCCTGGTGCAGGACGCCCGCCGCCACGGGGTGGAGGTGCGCACACCCGACGTCAACCAGTCGGCTGACGTGGCCACGCTCGAACCGTGCGCCGGATCGCACAACGGGGTTGCGGTGCGGCTCGGCATCGGTTCGGTGCGCGGCATCGGGGACGGCCTCGCCCAGCGCATTGCCACCGGGCGTCCCTACGCCGACATGGAGGACCTCTGCCGGCGCATCGGCACGTCCCTCGACCAACTGGAAGCCCTCGCTAGCGCTGGTGCCTTCGGCTGCTTCGAACCCGAGCGTCGCTCGGCGTTGTGGGCGGCGGGGGCGGTGGCCCAGTCCAAGCCCGACCGTTTGGCGGGGATCGTCACCGGGCTCGAAGCTCCCCAACTTCCTGGGATGTCGGATCGGGACCTCGCTCATGCCGACCTGTGGGCCACCGGTGTCTCACCCGAGGGGCATCCCACCCGGTTCGTACGGGCCGAGTTGGAGCGCCTCGGGGTGGTCACCGCGGTCACCTTGGCCGGCTTGGAGGACGGCCAGAAGGTGCTGGTGGGTGGGGTGGTGACCCACCGCCAGCGGCCGGCCACCGCCGCGGGCATCACGTTCATCAACCTGGAGGACGAGACCGGCCTCATCAACGTCGTGTGCTCGAAAGGTTGCTGGGCCCGTTACCGGCGCGCCGCGTTGGGTGCTCCGGCGCTGTTGATACGTGGCCGGTTGGAGAAGGTCGAGGGCGTGATCAACGTCGTCGCCGAACGACTCCAACCCCTGCCGCTCGCGGCACCCACCAAGAGCCGCGACTTCCGGTGAGCAACGAGGTCGCCCGCCGACCGGCCGGGGAGCGACAGGAATGCCAGGATCGGTCCGTGACCGCTCGCAACCTCGGTCCGCCGGAACCGATGGTTGGCGTCGGTCCCCACCCCCAGCCCTGGCCGGACGACGATCGGTTCGATCCCGAGCTGCTGGCCGGGGGAGACCGGCGCAACGTGGTCGACCGGTACCGCTACTGGCGGACCGAGGCGATCGTGGCCGACCTCGATACCCGGCGTCACCCGTTCCATGTGGCGATCGAGAACTGGCAGCACGACCTGAACATCGGCACGGTCGTGCGCAACGCCAACGCGTTCCTCGCCTCATCGGTCCGCATCGTCGGCCGGCGGCGATGGAACCGGCGGGGAGCCATGGTCACCGATCGCTACCAACACGTCGACCACCACGCATCCATCGCAGACTTCGCGGCCTGGGCCGACGGCGAGGGGCTGCCGCTCGTGGCCATCGACAACCTGCCGGGCGCAGTACCGATCGACCGAGCCGAGCTTCCTCGGCGGTGCGTGCTGGTGTTCGGACAGGAGGGCGGCGGTCTGTCAGAGGCGGCGCGAGACGCGGCGAAGATGGTGTGTTCGATCCGTCAGTTCGGGTCGACCCGCTCCATCAATGCTGGGGTGGCCTCCGGCATCGCCATGTACGAGTGGACGAGGCGTCACGCCGAGCGCGGGTGACCGTTGGCCTGTCGAGGAGCTCCAGTCGACCGTCGCCGGTAGGGTCGGGCGGGTGAGCTACCGATGACGGCTAAGCGGGACACCAGTCGGCAACGTCGGGTCAACCAGAACCGGGCAGCCCGCGAGGCGTTGGTAGCGCGTCGCCAGGCGGCCAGCCGCAAGGCCGAACCGGAACCGGAGCCGGCGGTTCGCCGTGGTCGGGGCCGCACGCGGGTCAAGCCGGCGGCGCCGCGGCCCACTCGGGGCAGGACTCCAGCCGCGCCGCGGACCGCGCCGGGCCGAGCCAGCAGATCCATGGCCGCTCAGCCCACGGCCACCGCCGACCCGGCGGTGGCCGAAGACGCCGCGCCGGCGCCGGGCATCGGGGCACGGGCCCAGCAGTTGGCTGGTGGCCGTCAGATCCTTGCTGGCTTCGTGTTGGTGGTGGCCGCTTCGGCGGTTGTCGGCTTCGTGCCGATGTTCAAGGAGAAGGGCGAGAAGCACACCGAGTCGTTCCTTCAGATCCTGGGGCCGCGGGCGTTGATCTTCCTGGCCGTCCCGGTGGCCATCGCCTCCATCCCGCTGTTGTTCTTGAACCATCGCCGCCGCCGGGTGGCATGGAACATCGCCGCGTTCCTGATCGGCCTGTGGGTCCTGCTGATGCAGCAGCTCGGCATCTACTACGTCCTGGGTGCGGGGGCGATCGTCTGGGGCGTGATGAAGGCGTCTCGGGCCGAGGGTCCGGCGGGGATGGGGTTCGGCCGCTTCAGCCGCCCGGCCCGCACACCGGTGGCGGCCACCGACGCTGAGCCGTCGCCGGAGGACGCCGAAGCAGACGATGTCGAAGCAGACGGCGCCCACGGCGAAGCCGTCGAGTCGGTGGGCAGGCCCAGTCGCGGACGGAAGCGGTTGTTCGGCTCCTAGCCTGGCTGGGACCCCACCTGAGGAGCAGTGCCATGTGGTTCGCCAAGCACAAGTCCGACATGATCGACTCGGCCGACGCCCTGCCCGGCCGAGGAACGCCGCTGCCGGTTCCGGCGGCCCACTTCGTCAACGGTCACCCCCTGGTGCCACCGTTCCCCCAAGGGTTCCCCACCCTGGTGGTGGGCATGGGCTGCTTCTGGGGTGCCGAGCGCAAGTTCTGGGAGGCGCCCGGCGTCTACACGACAGCGGTCGGTTACTCAGGCGGGTTCACCCCCAACCCGACATACGAAGAAGTGTGCTCCGGCCGCACGGGTCACACCGAAGCCGTGCTCGTCGTGTTCGATCCGGACGTCACCGGCCTCGACGCCGTGTTGAAGCTGTTCTGGGAGAGCCACGACCCGACCCAGGGGATGCGTCAAGGCAACGACGCCGGCACGCAGTACCGATCCGCCATCTACACGACGTCGGCTGATCAGATCGGCCCGACCGAGGAGTCGAGGGCCGCGTTCCAGAGCGTGCTCGACGGGTCCGGCTACGGCCAGATCACGACCGAGATCGCGCCCGCCGGTCCCTTCTACTACGCGGAGGATTACCACCAGCAATACCTCGCCAAGAACCCCGGCGGGTACTGCGGACTGGGGGGCACCGGCCTGTCCTGTCCGGTCGGTGTGGGACGGGCTGACTGACCTGACCGAGGTGGCTGGGGGCCGGTAGATCCGTCGATCCCACCGACGGGCAAGAGGCTCCAGCCAGTCTCTTAGGCTGCGCCGGTCATGGTTGCGGTGCGGATCCTTGCTCTGGCGGTCGGTATCAGTTCGGTCGCCGCGGTCGTGCTGTCGGCCATACGCACGGTGGTGCTGCCTCGGTCCGAGGTCATCCGACTCAGCCGGTTCCTGTTCGTCCCCCTACGCAGGGTCTTCGACCTGTTCGCCCGAGAGCAACGCAGCTACGAGGCACGGGACCGGGTCATGGCCATGTACGGGCCGTTGGGGCTCGTGCTGCTCCCTGGACTGTGGGCGGTGCTGGTCGTCGCGTCGTTCACGGCCATCAACTGGGGTCTGGGAGTCGATCCACTGCGGCGTGCTTTCTCGATGAGCGGCTCGTCGTTCACCACCCTCGGCATCGCTCCGCCCACCGACCTGCCCACGACCTTCGCGGCACTCGCCGAGGCGGTGATCGGCTTGGGCCTCGTGGCCCTGCTGATCAGCTTCCTGCCGTCGATCTACGCGTCGTTCCAGCGGCGCGAGCTGTCGGTGTCGATGCTCGAGACAAGAGCCGGAGATCCGCCATCGGCAGTCGACCTCCTGCGCCGCCATCACCTCATCGGCTGGCTCGAGGACACCGGCCCGCTGTATGCCGAATGGGAGCGGTGGTTCGCCGACATCGAGGAGACCCACACCTCCCAGGGCACGCTCGTGTTCTTCCGCTCGCCGTTGCCGAGCCACTCATGGATCACCGCCGCCGGCGCGGTGCTCGACTCAGCCGCCCTCCACCTATCGGTGATCGATCTTGCAACGGCGCCCCAGGCGGCTCTGTGCCTACGTGCCGGCTTCTTGTCGTTGCGGCGCATCGCTCGCTTCTTCGGCATCCCCTACGACCCTGACCCCGAGCCCGATGGCCCGATCAGCATCGCCCGCGACGAGTTCGACGTGGCCTGCGCCAAGCTGGCCGAGGTCGGCATACCACTCAAGGCCGATCGGCAGCAGGCCTGGCGCGACTTCGTGGGTTGGCGGGTCAACTACGACGAGGTCCTGGTGAGCCTGGCCGGGCTGACGATGGCGCCGTACGCGCCGTGGTCCTCGGACCGTTCGATCCGCTACCGGGTCCGGGCGAAGCCGGTAGCCAGGCTGGCCCGGGTCGGTCGGGGAGTGCTGGGCCGGGCGAAGAGCGAGCCGCGGCCCTGACTTGCGAACTCGGTCTTGACGAGGATCGGTCTTGGCGAGAGAGTGAACCACGGCTCCCGGCTCGACCGGACGCCGCAATGTGATCAGCCACCCAGTTGAGGAGGTGCTGAAAACGTTGAAGCCACGAAGACTCGAACGGAGTCCGCCTGGCTGAGGCCGCAAGGCCGGTTCGACTTCGGTCGGACCAACTCCCTGCCCGTTTCTTGTCACGGACCGCGGATGCGCGTTTGGAGGGGACGTCAGGCTGTTCGGCTGCCGGTTTGACCCGGTTTCCCTCCCCGAGACGCCCTCCCGCTCGCCACCGGGCCCGTCCACCACATGGCGGTGAGGGACCGTCCGACCGATCGATGCGCCCCGTCGTCCCGGCTCCACTCGAGCCGGTGCGGCGGGGCGCTTCACGTGTTGGCACCGGTACGGTTCAACTGATGACCGACCAGCTTCGCATCCTCAGCGTCCACGCCCATCCCGACGACGAAGCGTCCAAGGGAGCAGGCACCGTAGCCCGTTACGTGCGGGAGGGTGCACGGGCCGTGCTGGTTTGCTGCACGGGCGGTGAAGCCGGGGACATCCTCAACCCGGCCATGGACCGTCCCGAGGTCCGGGAGCGGCTCGAGGAGGTCCGCCGCGAGGAGCTGGCCGCGTCGGTCGCAGCGATCGGCTACAGCGAACTGATCATGCTCGGCTACCGCGACTCGGGCATGCCGGACACGCCGGAGAACGCCGATCCCCGGTCGTTCGCCCGCGCCGATCTCCAAGAGGCCACCGGCCGGCTGGTCGAGATCATCCGCCGGGAGCGTCCTCACGTCGTGCTCACCTACGGCGACGACCAGGAGGGTTACCCCCATCCAGATCACCTCCGGGTCCATGACATCTCGGTTCCGGCGTTCGAGCGGGCTGGTGCGGCCGACGCGTTCCCCGGCACCGGCGACCCATGGCAACCGTTGAAGCTCTACTACTCGGCTTGGTCGCGGGCGCGGATCGTGGCCATGCACGAGAAGTTCGGCGAGCTCGGCCTGCAGTCACCGTTCGAGGAGCGCTGGTTCGAACGGCCGAGCCAGGACCACCGGCTGACCACCCGCATCGGCGTGAGCGACTACTACGACGTCCGGGTTCGGGCGTTGCAGGCCCACGCCACCCAGATCGATCCCACCTCGCCGTTCTGGTTCGGGCTGCCCCACGACATCGCCGCCACCGTGCACCCGTGGGAGGAGTACATCCTCGCCCAGAGTCGCGTCGCCACCGAGATCCCCGAGGACGACCTGTTCGCCGGCATCCGCGATCGGGTCGACGCGTAAGCGCCCTGCCGCCAACCGGCACTTGGTTCGACCAGCCGTTACGCTCGCCTGACTCGACCTCAAGCCTGCACGGAGGCAGACATGGCGAAGTACCTCTCCCAGGAGTGGCTCGACCTCCAAAAGGAGTTGGGCCAGGAGTTCCCTGAACGGCCGGGCGCCACGGCCCGCATGCAGTACGTCGTCACCGGCGCTCCAGACGGTGACGTCAAGTACTACACGGTCATCGAGAACGGCAAGATGTTGGAAAACTCCCTGGGTGCGGACGATCAGGCCGAGTTCACGTTGACCACCAGCTATGACGACTCGGTCAAGGTGCTCAAAGGGGAGCTCGACCCGAACGCCGCTTTCATGCAGGGCAAGATGAAGGTCACCGGCAACATGGGCAAGCTCATGTCGCTGATGCCGCTCACCCAGAGCCCGGAGTACAAGGCGATCCAGACCAAGGTCGCCGAGCAGACCGAGTACTGAGCTCCTTCGTCGGCCGCGACCCTCAGCGTTCCGACAGCCCGGCCGGTTCCGGAAGCCTGCGCTGAAGAGCCCTGAGGCGGCGGTAGCCGATCAGCTCGACACCGGCCTCGCGCAACAGTGCCGGCAACTCGGTGTCGAGCGTCATCAGGTGGTGGTCGTCCACCCGCGCCTCCCAACCACTGTCGAAGGCCCGTTGTTCGGGGGTGTCCAGGGCGGGATGGACGTAGAGCTCGGTGACCCCGGGCCGCAGTTCTCGGACGGTCCGTTCGATGGCCCGGCGGCTACCGACTCCCGGCACGTGAACGAGGTGATCCGGGAACAACACGCCCTCCGCGGCCGCCAGCTGACGGAACGGGAAACCGATGGCCCGCTCGGTTGAGCCTCCCGACAACCGGATCGGCAGGCCGAACTCGACCGCCAGGTCCAGGTACACGTCGAAGAACTCCGGCCGCAGCTGGAGCGCACCCATGTGCGAGTCGAGGTGGCTGACGTCGAAGCCCCACAGGATCGCCCGTTCCACCTGGGCCCGTAGCTCGCGGCGAACCTCGTCGAGGTCTGCGTGGTCCCACAGGTCGGCCACGGTGCGCGGGAACCCGCCATCGCCGTCGAGCAGTGACGGTGCCTGGGTGATCGGTCCCCAGCGGTAGCGATCGTGCTCGGCGTTGAGGGTGAGGTGAACGCCGATGTCCTCACCCCGATAGCGCGAGGCCGCATCACGAGCCCACGGGCACGGGACCATCAAGCTGGCGCTGGTGGCCACTCCGGTGCGCAGGGCCTCGTAGGTTCCGACGTTCACCGCGTGGCTGAGGCCGAGGTCGTCGGCGTTGAGCATCAGCACCCGGGCGTCGGGGGCGAAGCCGAGTGCTTCGGCCAGCGAGGTCACGCCCCGACGCTATCGCCGGCCCCAACCAGCCCACTCGTCGAATGCGCCGGGTTGCCTGGCTCATGGTGGCGGCGGTGGGGGAGGACACCGTGACCACAGGCCCCGGCCGGCCCGGCTGGCGGCCGCGGCAGCCGCGGAGAGGTCAGCGGCGTGGGCGGTGTTGGGCGCGATCGACAGGATGCGGGCGTATCCCTCGGCCACCAGAGCCAGGTTGATGAACATCCCGTCGCGGGACCGGTAGACGTAGAGCAGGAGTCGTCCGTAGCGATCACGCGCCTCGCCATCGCGCTCGACCCTGACCGTGATGCCGTGGGGCAGCAGGGCCTTTGTGCGGGCCGAGGCCTCGGGCCCGAAGCACTGCACCGGAGTGTTCGGCTTCACCGTCTCCGGGGTGTCGATGCCGAGCAACCGGACCCGTTCGGTGCCCGATGAGAAGTGGAGATCGACGGTGTCGCCATCGACCACGCGGGCGACCGTGGCCACCGCGGGGTGGCCTTGGCCGCCCCGATGCAGCACTGGGAGGCGGCTGCACCCGATTGTGGTGGCGGCAAGAGACGCCAGGGCGATGGCGCGCAGCGCCCGCCGGAGGGCCAGGGGGTGAAGGCAGCACATGGTGGCTCCCGTTGGCAGGACGTGTAGGGGCGGCGCGAGCCAGCGAGGGTCAGCGGATACCGGCGGCCGCGAAAGCGATCGCGGTGATCGTGAGCAGCGAGCCGAAGATCAGCAGCACCATCGAGCGGGTCTGGGCGGCGATGATCGCCGCGAAGTCGGTCCGGACTGCCCCGAAGCCCTGATGCATCTCTGCCCGAAGCTCATTACAGGCGATCGACACATCGCCCTTGGTGGCCATCCGCTCGGCCATGTCCCTTCGGATCTCCGCCACATCCTTCTGGAGTTCCGAGATATCCCTGCGCAGTGCCGAGATGTCGCTCTTCATGACGATCAAGTCGCTCTGGTGGGCGACATCTCCCCACGCCAGCGGTGGCAGGAACTCCATCATCGTGGTGGCCTCGCGCCTGCCGAGAACCTCTTCCAAAGTCCGGTACAAGGCCAACCGGCGTTCTTCATCAACGGCCATCTTCGCTCCCTTCCTCATCCCGTGGCAACGGGGCAGGACGTGCGGGGGAAGCAGCGTGGAGAATACCGAGCAGGTGTGACAGCCGAACGAGATCAGACGCGTTCGATGATCGTGCCGGTGCCCAAGCCGCCACCGCAACACATGGTGACCAGGCCGTAGCGACCACCCGTGCGCTCGAGCTCGTGCAGCGCCTTGGTGAGGAGGATCGCGCCAGTGCCACCGAGTGGGTGACCGAGGGCGATCGCGCCGCCGTTCGGGTTGACCTTGTCCATGTCGGCATCGAGCTCCTTGGCCCAAGCCAGCACGACCGAGGCAAACGCCTCGTTGATCTCGGTCACGTCCATGTCGGCCATCGACAGGCCCGTCCTCTCGAAGAGACGGCGGCTGGCATCGATCGGCCCGGTCAACATCAAGACGGGGTCCACCCCGACCAGGCAGGTATCCACGATGCGGGCCTTCGGGGTGAGCCCGAGCCGTTCGGCCCGATCAGCGGTCATGACCAGCACCGCACCGGCACCATCGGAGATCTGTGAGGACGATCCGGCGGTGTGCACTCCGTCCTCCCGGGCCACCGGCTTGAGCGTGGCCAGCTTCTCCAAGCTCGTTTCCCGCAGGCCCTCGTCACGGGTAACGGCGTGGGTGGTAACCGAAGGCTTGCCCTCGTCGTCGAGATCAGGAGCGTCCACGGCGACCACCTGCCCGTCGAATCGGCCCTCTTCCCACGCCCGGGCCGCACGCTGCTGGGACAGCAGTCCGAACTGATCGGCATCCTCCCGGCTGATGCCCCACTGGTCGGCGATGCGCTCGGCGCCCTCGAACTGGGAGGTGAACTCGTACTGCGGGAAGTACGACTTGGGCATGGGACGACCGAGCTCGCCCCGGGAGTTGGATCCGATCGGGATACGGCTCATGACCTCCACGCCGCAGGCGACGGCGATGTCGACCACACCCGCTCCCACCAGGCTGGTGGCGACGTTGGTGGCCTGCTGGGACGACCCGCACTGGGTGTCGACCGTGGTGGCGGCCACCGAAAGCGGGAGGCCGGCGGTGAGCCATGCCGTGCGGGCGATGTTGAACGACTGCTCGCCCACCTGGCTGACACAGCCTCCGACCACTTGCCCGACCTCGGCCGGGTCGATGCCGGAGCGGTCCACCACCTCATGCTGGACCGTCGCCAGGAGGTCGGCTGGATGCATGGTGGACAGCCCACCGCCCCGCTTGCCTACGGGCGTGCGAACCGCTTCGACGACGACGGTCTCAGTCATGGAGCGAAGCCTACGTCTCGGCTTGACCCGAGGGTCAAGAAGCGGTAAGTCGCTTCAGCGACGCCGCCCTCTGCCGAGCAGCTCGAGCAGGAGCAGCAGGACGCTCGCTCCCACGAAGGCCACCAGGACCGACCAGACGCCTCCTTCGGTGATCCCCTTCTCACCGGCCGCGGTGAACAAGGCGCCGCCGATGACCCCGCCGAGGATGCCGACGGCGATCGTGCCGAGGCAGCCTCTCTTCTTCGCCCCCGTGGCTGCACGGGCCAGGGCTCCAGCGAGGAAACCGACGACGATCCAACCGAGCACCGACACAGCCGGTCACCGTACCCGCCGCCGGCTGGTCCCTCGGCCGCTCGCCGGTCGGCTCAGGCGGCGGAGCGCTTCTGATCTTCGGTCTGGTCCTCATCGGTGGCGACGGCGGCCAGTGCCGCTCGAGCGGCGGCTATGCCCCTGCGACCGATCTCACAGGTCCGTTCGTCCAGTCGCCATTCTGGGGAGCTCTCGAGGAGTGCGAGCTGTCGTTCCATGGCACCAGTATCCGCAGGGGGTATGACAGGAATCTGCGGCCTCCCGGGTTGCAACCGACCTACCCCCGATCGGCTTCCCCGAACCGCGTGGCAGGAGGCACGGCAGCTGGTGCCGAATGGAACGCTCATGCAGGCGCCGCAGAGCCTCCAGACCGGTCAACGGCACCCGCCGCTCGTGATGAGCGTCTCGGCGGCCGTCCCGCTGCGCTGAGGGGGAGCAGCCAGCGCGCGACGCCCCGGGGTCGTCCCACCCCGGGGCGTCGCTGACCGACCCCGTCGATGTCGAACGAGGTGCTCGAGTTGGTGGCGCGCCGATCCGTGAAGTGGGGTCGTGGAGTCGGGTCGTCCTAGACGGGCGCGCCGGTGGCCACGAGCGGCCAAGGGCGTTCCTGCTCGACGATGCGGGCCAGGTCGAGCAGCAGGGCGTCTTCGTGATGGCGGCCGATGACCTGCATGCCGACCGGTAGGCCGTCGAACTGCTCGACCGGGATCGAGATGGCCGGGTTGCCCGAGATGTTGGCGGGGATGGTGAGCGCGCCGTTGTTACCGGCCTCGACGTGAATGTCACCGACCCGGGTGTTGAGGTACACGTCCGCCGGAAACGCGGTGTCGGGGTTGGTGGCGCAAACCACGAAGTCCACCTCGTCGAAGATGGCAGCCATCGCCTCGTTGGCTGCGGTCCGGGACTCCTCGCCTCGGGCCACGACGTCGAGGTTGACCATCTGTTCGGCAACGGTCAGGCCGAACGCGATCTCGGTGGTGAGATCGTCCTTGCAGGCTGGCCAGCGGTCGCCGAGATCGGACTTGAGGCCCGACAGGTTGGCCAGCGCCCAAGTGAGGTCCAACGCAGGAAGGGCCGGATCGAGGTCGACCACCGTGAGTCCCGCGTCCTTGGCCAACGTCTCTCCGGCGGCGACGACCCGCTCCTGCACCTCGTCTCGCACGATGGCGGCTCCGAGGGTCGCCACGATGGCCACCTTGCGGCCGCGTAGGTCATGGGTGCCGAGGTCGCGTTCCCAGCCTTCGACGCGGGGCAGGCTGTAAGGATCACGGCTGTCGTACCCGCTGGCCACGTCGTACCAGCGGCACACGTCTCTGACCGAGCGGGCCATGCAGCCGATGACCACGGTCATCGGGTGGATGAGTGTGCGAGGCCCGCGAGGGATCCGCCCTGCTGTCCCCTTCATGCCGACCAGCCCGTTGAAGCCGGCCGGGATGCGGATCGAGCCACCGCCGTCGCCTCCGGTGGCGATGGTGACCAGTCCGCCGGCGACCGCCGAGGACGAGCCACCCGAGGAGCCCCCGGCCGTTCGCCCGTGCTGCCAGGGGTTGTGGCAGGTTCCGTTGACCTTGTTGACGCTCACGTTGAGGCCGCCGAACTCCGATGCCAGCGTCTGGCCCACGGGCACGACACCACCGATGTCGGTGAGCCGGCGGTACATCGTGCTGTCGTAGTCGGCCACCCGGTCGGCGAACACGAGCGATGCCTCGGTGTACGGCCAGCCGGCGACCGGCTCCAGCTCCTTGATCCCGATGGGCACCCCGCCGAACGGCAGGGACAGGTCGGCGGCTTCGGCTCGAGCGGTGGCCCGCTCGGCGTCGAGGAACGTGAAGCAGTTCAGCGCGGTCTTGTCGATGGCAGCCAGCGTGGCCGCCAACTCTTCGGCGGGGTGGCGCTCCCCGGCGCGGAACGCCTCGACCAACGAGCAGGCGTCGCCGAGCCATGGTGTGTCAGAGCGGTCAGGCATGGGCCGGGACACTACGGCACCCGATCTATGGTGCCGTGCCGTGGATGCCCAGGAGTTCCTCGGTCTCCAGCCGACCCACAACCCGTACCGCTGGTACCTGCCGGTCACCCCCGGCATCTCGACCGGCCACGGATTCCTGTTCGGCGGATGCGGGCTCGGCGCGGCCATCTCCGCCCTCGAGGGCACTTGCGGTCGGCCGGTGGTATGGGCCACCGCCCAGTACCTGTCCTACGCCCGGCCTCCCGCAGTGATGGACGTCGACGTCACGATCGCCGTCGGCGGCCGGCACACCAGCCAGGCCCGGGCGGTGGGCCACGTCGCTGACACCGAGATCCTCACCGTGAACGCCGCCCTCGGTCACCGTGACATCGAAGCGTTCGGCTCCTGGGAGACGCCGCCCGACGTGCCACCGCCGGAGGACTGCCCGCGGCGCGGCTATCGCAACGAGAACGACGACTCGATCATGTCCCGGCTCGACTCGCGGCTGGCCGACGGGCGGGACCTGGACGACGTGGACCGCATTGGCGTGGGCGGCGTGCCGGGCAGCGGTCGCTCTGCGCTCTGGGTCCGGCACCCGGAGAGCTTGGACATGTCGGCCGCCGCGCTGGCGATCCTGGGCGACTACGTGCCGTTCGGCATCGGCCAGGCCCTAGGCCTGCCGGCCGGGGGCAACAGCCTCGACAACACGCTGCGGGTGGTCCAGCTCGTCCCGACCGAGTGGGTGCTGCTGGACATCAGGGTGCACGCGGTGGCCAACGGGTTCGGCCACGGAGTCGTGCACCTGTGGTCCGACGACCGCACCTTGATGGCCACGGCCAGCCAGTCCACCATCGTCCGCTTCTGGGATGACCAACCCCGATCAGGTACCGAGCACCGGTGAACCCGGCCACCAAGGAGAGACTCATGCAACGCCACGGAATGACCATCCCGTTCGACGGCGTGCCGCTGCACGCCCAGCGGGACTGGATCGTGGAGCTCGAGGATCTCGGCTACACCGACGTCTGGTCGAGCGAGGCCAACGGGGCTGACGGCTTCACCCCGCTGGCCCTGGCGTCGACCTGGGCGCCGTCGCTGCGGCTCGGATCGGCGATCGTCCCGTCGTTCACCCGCGGCCCGGCCACCCTCGCCCAGTGTGTGGCCTCGCTGGCCGACGCCGCGCCGGGCCGGGTGGCCTTCGGCATCGGCACGTCATCCAACGTGATCGTGGAGCGGTGGAACGGCATCCCCTTCGAGCAGCCTTACCAGCGCACCCGGGACATGGTCCGGTTCCTCCGCCGCGCGTTGAGCGGTGAGAAGGTCAGCGAGGAGTACGAGACGTTCACCGTCAAAGGGTTCAAGCTGGGCGTCGTCCCCGAGCAGATGCCCCGCATCCTGGTGGCCGCGCTACGCCCCGGGATGCTGCGCATGGCCGGCCGTGAGGGTGACGGGGCGATCATCAACTGGCTCTCCGCCGACGACGTGCGCCAGGTGGTCCCGTACGTCCACGCCGACGGGGCCGACAAGGAGGTGGTGGCCCGCATCTTCGTGGCACCGACCAGCGATGCCGACACTGTGCGGGCCATGGGTCGGTTCGCCATCGCCGCCTACCTCACCGTGCCGGTCTACGCCGAGTTCCACCGTTGGCTCGGCCGCGAGGAGATCCTGAAGCCGATGTGGGACCACTGGGCAGCCGGGGATCGCAAGGCGGCGCTCGAAGCGATACCCGACTCGTTGGTGGACGAGCTGATCGTCCACGGCTCGCCCGAGGAGTGCCGCGAGCACGTCGCCCGGTACGTCGCCAACGGCGTCACCACTCCGGCCGTCGCGCTGCTGCCGTTCGGCTACGACCAGCGCCAAGCCATCCGAGACCTCGCCCCCCGTTGAGCCACCGGCTCAGGCCGGCAGGCTCGGTTGCTCGGGATGGCGGCCGTGCAGCAGACGGGCGGCGGCCAGACCACCAGCGGCGCCGAACAGGTGCATCTGCCAGGAGATGCCCGGGCGCGGGACCACCCCCCACAGGACGCTGCCGTACACCATGACCACGATCAGGCCGCCGATCAGATAGCCGATCCGGCGCTCGAACCAGCCCCGCCCGATGAGGTAGGTCACGTAGCCGAACACCAAGCCACTGGCCCCGATGTGGATCGAGTTGGCCGGGGCCACCAGCCAAGTGGCCAGCCCGCTGACCAGCCCGACGATGACCGTGACCGCCATGAACCGTGCCGCGCCGCCAAGGGCGATGAGGCAGCCGAGGACGAGGAACGGGATCGTGTTGGCGATCAGGTGCAGGAACCCGCCGTGCAGGAAAGGCGCCCACACGATGCCGGCCAGTCCGGCGAGGTGGCGGGGTCGGATGCCGAACCGGTCCAGGTCGCCACCGATCGGTAGGAAGTCCGTTATCTCCTCGGCCCACATGACCGCCACGAGAGCGCCCACCACCAGCAGTGGTCGGAAGGAGTCGGCCAATCGGGGCCGCTCGAGCGAGGAGGGTTTGTCCATGGCCACCGCGCCATCATTCCAGGCACGCCGCCTCTCGAGGGTTCAGACGATCGGGACCAGGCGCAGGGAGTCGGTGGCCTGGCCGGGGAAGTCCTTCGACTGGGACAGCACGGCCACCAGGTCGCCGGCCCGGATCTCGCCGGCTTCGCGAGCCTGCTCGACGGCCCGGGGCACCAGGTCATCGACCGAACCACTGGTATCGAGGACGAACGGGGTGGCGCCCCAACTCAAGGTGAGCTGGTGGACGGCGCGCTCATCGGTGCTGAAGCCGATGATCTTCGCCTGCGGTCGGAAGCGGGCGATCGACCGCACGGTGAAGCCCGTCCTCGTGATGCAGATGATGGCCGCCGCTCCGGTCTCGTTGGCCGCCCGCCAGGCGGCGGTCGTCATCCCGTTGGTGACCGCGGTGCCGATGGCGACCGCGTTGCCGGTGGCCGGTTGCTGTGACGTGGCGAAGCGATAGACGCGCGTGCCCCAGGCGTCGTAGTCGAACTCGTCGTCGGCCCGCTGGGCGATGCGAGCCATGGTGCCCACCGCGTTCGCGGGATCATGGCCGATCGCCGTCTCTCCGGACAGCATCAACGCGCTCGTGCCGTCGAACACCGCGTTGGCGATGTCGGACGCCTCGGCCCGGGTCGGCGAAGGTGCGTGCACCATCGACTCGAGCATCTGGGTGGCGGTGATGGCTGGCCGCCCGAGGGCGATGCACCGGCCGAGGATGCGCTTCTGCAGGTGAGGAAGCTCCTCGATCGGCAGCTCGGCCCCCAGGTCACCACGAGCCACCATCACCGCGCCGGACGCCTCGATGATGCTGTCCAGGTTCTCGACCGCGGCCCGCGTCTCGATCTTGGCGATGACCATCGGACCGCGGGGGTGCGGCTCGACCCCGACCCGACGGATGTCATGAGCCGATCGGACGAAGGAGACCGCAACCATGTCGACACCCTCCTCCACGAACGCATCCAGCATCCGGAGGTCTTCGGGAGTGGGGGCAGAGACCCGCAAGCGGTCCGACGGGATGTGGACGCCCGGCCGACCGAGGAGCAGCCCGCCGTGGGTCACATGAGCCACCAGAGCCTCAGACGTTCGATCGACGATCTCCGCCATCGCCATGCCATCGCCGAACGTGATGAAGTCCCCGACCTGGAGGTCGGTCAGTAGACCTTCGTGGTCGACCTGGATCGCTCCCGGCCGGCTCGGGCCGTCGCCGGGGACGAGCCGGATCTGCCCGCTCTCGACGAGCATGAGGCCATCCTCGGGCATCGTGCCGGCTCGGACCTTGGGACCAGGAAGGTCAACCATGATCCCGATCGGCCGGCCGATCGCCGCCTCGGCCCGGCGGATCCGGTGGTAGCGCTCGAGCGCCTCGTCGAGCGAACCGTGAGCCAAACCGATGCGGGCCACGTCCATCCCCGCTTCGGCCAGGTCCTTGACGATGGCCTCGGAATCCGAGGCCGGTCCGATCGTGGCGATGATCTTCGTTCGACGAGCCATCGGACCAGTATGGCGGTGCGGCTTCGCCTCACCGGGCCTCGGGCGGTTGATGGCGCGTCGCGCTGTGCTCTCAGCGAGGCGGCCCCTCCGCTGCGGCGCGGAGGTGATCGGCCAGCGCTTGTGGCGTGGCGTGGGCGTTGGCGCCGCTGGTGGACGGCATGACGTAGACCGGCACCCCTCCCAGGCGGACCGGTTGCCAGCCCACCGTGGCTGTGCGTTCGACGGCTGCCCGCCATCCGGCCAGGCCGACCAGGCACAGGGCCGCCGGTCGCATCCGCCGGCACAACCTCTCGATCCGTTCCACACCGGCCGTGTACTCAGCCGTCGTCAACGCGTCAGCCCGGGCCGTGGCTCGCTTCACCAGGTCGGTCAACCCGATGCGGTGACCTCGGAGGAGGCGGAACGGGTCCCGGTCGACCGTCGCCAAGCCGGCGGCCCGCAGCGCGGGCCAGAACCGGTTGCCCGGGCGGGCGAAGGCCGTGCCGGCGTCGGCGGAGTACACGCTCGGGTTCAGACCACAGCACAACATGACCATGTCCGGACCTACGGTGTCGGCCAGCGTCGGTCCCCGGGTCGCCGTCACCTCGATGTGTGGGTGAGCACCCCGATTCGGGTGACGCCGCCTCACCGGCGCCGCCGGGATGCCGATGTGATCGATGTCGAAGCCCGCTCCCACGAGTAGATCGGCGAGCTCGTCCACCGTCCACCATCGGAAGAAGCGTCCGGGCAGGTCGTCGTCGCTCATCGCGGTGCCCTCGCCCTCGAACATCGTCAGGTCGAGTCGCCCTCCGACATCAAGGGCTCGGTGCAACTCGGCCAACGCCATCGGCAGCCTTTCCGCTGGGATGTGCTGGTGAGCCTTGCTGGCCCAGATGCCGGCCAGACCGCGGCGACGGAACGGCAGCGCCTCGAGGTCACAGCGGACCAGTGAGGCGCGAGGTGCTCGGTGTCGGGCCTCGGCCAACATGGCCGCGGCCACGTCCGCGGCGATGACCGGCTCACCCAGCGACTCGAGATGCAGGCCGGGGCCGCAGCCCAGGTCGAGGCGAAGCGCGCCATCGGGCAGCGCGGCGGCGAACGCCGCTGGTCGCCTTGGGTCACCGGCCGAGCGAGCTGAGGCGTAGAAGGTGGCGGAGCGTTCGTACACCGCGACCGTGGGGCGGTCCATCGGTCCGGCTCATTCGCTCCCGGTGGTGGCGAAGCGGGCTTGGAGGCGGCGCATGCCAGCCAGCCAGCGGTCGCGGTCTGTGGCCTTGCGGAGGACGTACTCGGCCACCTCCGGGTGCGGCAGGATCAAGAATCGTTCGTCGGCCAGTCCGGCGACCACCGCCTCGGCCACATCGGACGGCTCGATCACGCCCTGGGCCGCCACGGTGTCCGCTGCGCCGCCGCCGAGGCCGGATGTGAGCAGGTCGGTCCGGACGCCCTGGGGGCACAGGCAGCTCACCTTGATGCCCCGGTCGCCGTAGGTGATCGAGAGCCACTCGGCCAGCGCCACCGCCGCATGCTTGGTCACCGTGTAAGGGGCATCGCCGATGTTCGACAGCAGCCCGGCGGCCGAAGCGGTGGACAGGAGGTACCCCTCGCCTCTGGCCAGCATCGATGGGAGCACGGCATGCGCAGCGTGGACGTGGGCCATGACGTTTACGTCCCAGATCCTCTGCCACACATCGACCGGCGCGTGGACTCCCTGGTTCGTGCCGATCCCGGCGTTGGAGACGAACAGGTCGATCGGGCCGAACCGTCCCTCGGTCTCGGTGACCAGCGCCGCCATGTCGGCCGCGTCCGAGACATCAGCCGCACGATCGAGGGCGATGGGCCCGAGTCGCTCCGCCGCGGCCCGGCAGTCGGCCGGATCGAGGTCGACCACGGTTACTCCTCGGACGCCTTCGGCCACGAAACGCTCGGCCAACGCGAACCCGATGCCTTTGGCCGCTCCGGTGACCACCACGACCTTGTCGCTCAGTTCCATCGCGCTGATGGTACGGCCGGACCGCGCCGGTGCTGATACGCGCGGGTTGCGCAGGGAATACCGGTTCAGCCGGCGGCGGCCACCAGCGTCGCCTCGAGCACCGCTTGGCGGTCATCGCCCCAGGGAAGGGGCATGAGCACCGGGACATCCACACCGGCGTCCGCGTAGGCCACCATCGTGGCCCGGACGTGCTCGGCGTCGCCCATCACGTCGATTCCGTCGATCATGCGATCCGACACCGCGGCCAAGGCGCCGGCCCGGTCACCTGCGGCATGACGCTCGCGGATGTCGGCCACCTCGTCGCCATACCCGGCCCGCACGAAGTTGGCCGCGTAGGAGTCCACGACGGCGTAGGAGAACAGGTCCCGGCGCGCCGCCTCGACCCCGTCCGCTCGGTCGCACAGTCCGGCGTGGACATAGGCGTAGACGGTGGCGGCACCGCCGGCTCGAACCTGGTCCACCGACCACTTGACGTGGGACGCCGGTAGGTAGTTGAGCAGGACGCCGTCGGCCACCTCACCGGCCAGCCGCAGCATGGCCGGGTTCAGAGCGCCGACCACGACCTCGGGACGGCGTTCCCTGAGTCGCACGGCCAACCGGAAGCCGCGCACGTCATAGAAGTCGCCTTGGAACGTGACCTTCTCGCCGCTCAGACACTCCTTGACCAGCGTGACGTACTCCCTGACCCGCGCCAGTGGGCGATCGCCGTAGGGCACGCCGTGCCAGCGCTCGGTCACGACAGGGGAGGAGATGCCGATCCCCACCAGGACCTTTCGCTCAGGAGCCAGCGCCTGCAAGGTGGCCGCACCCATCGCCACGACCATCGGGGTGCGCAACTGGAGAGCCAACACGCCGGTGCCGAGATCGAGCAAAGGCGCGGCCTGACTGGCCGCGGCCAGCACCGAGAAGGCCTCTGGGCCGGTGGTCTCCGCCGTCCAGAACGAGCGGTAGCCGAGGGCCTCGGCCCGTCGGGCCGTGTCGAGTGCCAGCTGAGGGCCGAGACCCATCAGGCTGGCGAACGTCACTCCGAGCTGGTCGATCCCCATGGGCGCATCTTCATGGGCGGCCGGCTCTGGCCGCAATGTCGCCCAGCCGCTCCACCTCCGCGATGTGAACTTCGTCCCTGCCGCACGGTGGAAGGGTGATCTGGATAAGGTGACGCCGTGACCGAGACCCCATCACCCGCTGTGATCCAAGAGGCTTTGGCCGTGATCGATCGTGGCCTCGGCGATGTGAAGCATCGAGAGCTGGTCTCCACCAACGAGGTGGCCGATCTGCTGCTCGATCTCCGGCTGCTGCTGATGACCGCAGCCGAGCCGGTACCTGCTGTCCCTGCTGGCTGAGCCTCCAGGCTGACCCTCGGGCTCACCCTGCCGGCGAGCAACCAGCGGCGTCGATCAGCTCGCTGAAGCTGGTCTCCATGCACCCGCGCAGGCGGTCGGGCTCGGCCACCGCTGCGGCGTCGATGTGCAGGCCCATGTCGAGCATGCCCCGGTAGGACATCGTCGTCAGGTTGAACGCCGTGCCGGCCACCGGGCCCATCGGGTAGTTCGCTTCGAGCTTGGCTCCCGCGATGTAGAGATCGAACGGAGCAGCTCTGACGTTGGAGGTGGCGAAGTCCACCGTCCCGACCTGCTGTCGGGCCATGCGCACGAGCATCGAGGTCGGCAGCACGTTCACCACCCCGGCCAGCGCGGCGGTGAGCCCAACGGCCCTCTCGTGCTTGGTGACCGCCAAGCGCTCATGGACCGCGGTGAACCGTGCGACCGGGTCAGGATCGGTGGGCACCAGGGATCGCGTCACAGAGAAGGCGTTGCCCCCCACCGACCGGTCGGTCCTCGTGCTCACCGGCATCGAGATGCGCAGCTCTTCCACGTCCTCACCAAGTTCGCGGTGGTAGGCGCCGGCGCCTCCGGCCGCCCCGGCCACGAAGAAGTCGTTGACGCTGCCGCCGAGAACCTTGGCCGCTCGCTTGGCGTCATCGAGTGGCACTTGCAGAACCTCGAACCGACGGCGCAGCGATCGCTGCGTCCACAGCGGTGAGCGGCGGTCGTCGTTGATCGCCAGCTGCCGGACGACGGATTGCACGGTGGCCGCCGCCTCGCCGGGCAGCCCGGTCAACCGGCTGGGATGACGGGCCGTTTGCATCGAGTCGTCGATGGTGCGCCGCAGGAGCCCGGCTTGGCGGCGGAAGTTGTGGGTCAGGGTGGCATACGCGGTGCCGAGCAGAGTTGGCCCGTTTCGGGCCATGGCCCCGGAGTTCCCGCCGGCTGGTTCCCCGCCCGCGGATTCTTCGGCGACAGTCGGTTCGGCCACGTCACGTTCGACATCGATGAACTCCACCGACATGCGAATGCCCCCTTCGCCGTCGGTGATCGTGTGGTGCATCTTCTGCACCATCGCGGCGCGACCGTCGGCCAGGCCTTCCACGACATGGAACTCCCAGAGCGGACGGGTGCGGTCGAACGGAGCTGCGGCGAGGGTGGCGGCGAGGTCGAGGAGGTCGCGCTCGGTTCCCTCACCGGGGAGGGCCATCAGTCGGACGTGGTAGTCGATGTCGAAGTCAGGATCGTCCTGCCAGGCCGGCGGGGCCAAGCGACCGAACGCCGGCACGACCCGTTGACGCAGGCGAGGCACGTTCTGGGCGGCGCGAAGGAGACGACGGCGAAGCCGGTCGAAGTCGAGGGGGCGATCGAACACCGTGAGGTTGGCGAACGCCGCGCTGAGGTGGGGATCCTTCTCGAGGTTCCACATCAACGCCTCGACGTCCGACATCCGCTCGACAGGCTGGGACGGCTCGGCCATGGCGGCCGACCTTACGCTGGAGTGCGCCAGCCGCGGCTCAGCTCAACGGGGAAGCGAGGTGTGCTTGAACTCGTTGAGCTCGGGGAACGTTTCGAGCAGGTCGACCACGCGCGCCACGGTGCGGCGGCCGAGCTCGCCGTCGCCGGCCGGCCGGTGCATGAACCGGATGAACGCCGCCTGATCGCCGACGATGAACGTCGGCACACCCCACACGTCGTGGCTCTTGGCCATGTCGGTGTGCTCGCGGCGGATCGTCTCGAGCGCCTCACCCGACTCGATGGCGGCGAACACGGCATCGGCATCGACACCATGGTCGCTCAGGGCCTGGCGCAGGAGGGCCTCGTCGCGGATGTCGCGCCCCTCGTCGTGACGGAGCGAGAACAGCGCACCATGCACGGCGCGGAAGGAGTCAGGGAAGATGTCCCGCACTGCGGTGCCGACCTGCAGGGCGAGCAGCCCGCTGTCTTCGCTTGGTCGCTCCCAGATCGGAAGTTGACCTTGCTCCACGTGCACTTGCCCGAGCGAGAAGGGCACGAAACGCACATCCCAGTCAGCTCCTGCCTCGAGCCCAGCGAGCACATGCTCGTGGCCGTTGCGGGCGAACGGGCAGCGGTAGTCCCAGGTGACGGCGAAGGAGGTCATGGCCGCTCCAACCGCGCCTGACCGCCGGCCATTCCGACGGTCGCCGCATCCAACTGATCTGGGGCCGGTGCAGGAGGGGGAAGGGGCCAGAGCTTCTTGGCCACCTGGGCGATGACGACGCCCAGTGCCGCTCCCGCGATGACATCGGAAGCGTGGTGGATCCGGACGTGGATGCGGCTGGTGGCGACGAAGGCGGCCAGCGCGTAGTACAGCGGCCACAGCGGATCGCCGTCGCTCAGCACTCCAGCCGCGGTGAACGCCGCGCTGGCGTGTCCACTCGGGAAGCTGCTCGTACGAGGTGTGCGCAGGCGGTGGGGGCGGACGGTCTCGTGGATGGGACGGTCGCGGTTGACCAGGCGCTTGATGCCCTGGTTGACCACGAGCGACTCGGCGAACAGGACGCCGGCCAAACGGAACGCCGCGTCGGCATCGTGATCAGAGCGCAGACCGCGTGCTGTACCGACGAGGTGCCATATGAGGCTGTAGTTCCCGAGCTCGGAAGCGAGGTAGTACGAGCGGTCGATGCGACGGTGACCACGGATGCGGTCGAAGGCGTGGTCGACCCACTGGTCGAAGGCGTTGGCCCGCTGCAGGCGGGTGCGAAGATCCACCGAGCTCAGGCCGAAGCCGACAGCGCCACCGACACCGGCTGGGGGTCGGGCACCGCGATGGCCGCAACCGCGCCGAGGTCGACCAGCCTGCCCGGATCGCGTTCGGGGAGCTCACCGCCGAAGGCGGGGCACAGGGCCTGGAACGAGCACCAGGCGCAGAGTGGGCCGGGCCGAGGCCGGAAGTCTTCCCGCTCGCAAGCTCGCTCGACTGCCGACCAGATCGCGCTGACCTTGGTGCGCAAGGCGCGGGTCGACTGCTCGGTGGGGATCGTGGTGATGGCCATGGGGTCGCCCAGGTAGAGGAGCTGGACCTTGGACGGACGACGACCGAGCAGCTCCTCGCAGAGGAAGGAGTAGAAGTGCACCCCATTCAGCCGACCCTGCTCGTAGCGGGCCGCCGGCGCACGGCCCGTCTTGTAGTCGGTGACCACCAGCCCTCCGTCGGCGTCCAGCTCGAGGCGGTCGATGATGCCGCGCAGGCGCAGGTCGCCGATGCGAGCCTCGAGCATCAGCTCGAGACCGATGGGGTCGATGCTGGTGGGATCCTCCAACTCGAAGTACCGCCGGACCAATTGGTCGGCCTCGGCCAGGAACTGCGCTTCGGCCGCCGGATCCAGCTCGAGCCCCACGAGCTCAGGGTCGTCGCGCATGTCCTCGGCGGCCCGTTCGAGACAGGCGAGCGCGGCGTCGAGCGTTCGCTCCTCGTTGGCCAGGCTGAACAGGTGCTGCAGGGCGAGGTGGACGAGAGTGCCGCGGGTAGCAGCGATCGACGGGGGCTCCGGAAGCCCATCGATGGCCGAGAACCGGAAAGCCAGGGCGCAATCCTTGAACGAGGAAACCTTGGACGGCGACAAGGTGGCAGGCAGCGGCAACGACATGCAGCCACTGTAGGCAGGGGGTATGACGCGTTCGGGGACTGGCTTCCGTCCGTGGACGGCGAGGGATGAAAACCCCCCGAGGTCATAGGATCGGGCGTCCCATGACCATGCCCCTCCGACTCGATCCGAGCGACCCGCTTGGCGAGGCCACGTCGGTTGACGAGCCGCCCATCGACGGGCGAACGGCTCGGGCCGTCCGGACCCGACAGGCCATCGTGGATGCCTGCATCGAGCTGGTCGAAGGTGGAGATCCTCGTCCCACCGGCCCGCGGATCGCCACGAGGGCTGGTGTCTCGGTTCGATCGGTCTTCCAGCACTTCGACGACCTCGAGACACTGTTCGCGGCGGTCGGCCGCCGTGTGGTGGATCGCGTGTCCCGGCTGATCGTGCCCGTCGATCCTGGACTGCCCCTCGACGACCGGATCGCCAGCTTGGTGGCCCAACGGGCGAGGTTGTTGGAGGCTGTTACGCCGATACGGCGGGCCGCGTCGGCCCACTCCGTCGGCTCGGCGGAGATCAATCGCCGGTTCCAGAGCGGCCACGACTTCCTCCGCCAACAGGTCATGACGGTCTTCGCCCCGGAGCTGGAGCAGGCGGGAGACCTCGCGCGAGTGGTGCTCGACAGCTTGGACGTCGCGTTGTCGTGGTCGACCTGGGAGACGCTGCGTGTGCTGAATGGTCGCAGTGACCAGGAAGCGCGCCAGGTCCAGGAGTGGATGGTGCGTGCCGCGCTCACCGCCGCGCTCACTGCCGGGCTCAGTGCCGGGCCAACGGCCGGGCCGCGGTGATCGTGATGGGGAGGACCCGGTCGTGTTGAACGGCAGGGGCATGGGCGACGAAGACCCGTTCCCGCGCCGCACGGCCACCATCGGCGGCATCGCTCCCTGGGCCAACGAGCTGGCTCGCGTCGTCCCCGCCCTCGTGCGTAGCTACCTGCCGTTCGCGCCGTTCGATGCCCGGTCCCGAGAAAGGGTGATCCTTGCCGTGACTGAGGTGAACGGTTGCCGGTACTGCGCATGGATCCACGGGGCGTGGCAGGACTTCGTGGGATCGGCCGACCCGACCGATGCCGATGAAGCGGTGCTCGCCTACGCCCGATCCTGTGCCGAGGCCGGGCGCCCCCTCGATCCGAGCCCGTTGGCCACGGTGCTGCCACCCGAGGCGGTTCGGGCGGTGCGAGCCACGGTCGCCCAGATCGAGGTGGCGAACCTGGTGGGCAACACCGCTGACGGCCTGATCGCCCGGGCGACCGGCAAACGCCCCCGCGCCCCGCTGGATGCTGTCCGTGAGCTGGCCACGGTCGCCGTGGCGTTGCCCGTGGCTGGTCCGATGCTGGCCATCGGGGGAGCCATGCGGTTGGCCAGCCGATGGGTCCCACCGGTGCCGACGGCCGCCATGCCCGATCCTGGCCAAGCGAACCTGCTCGTTCACCTCTTGGCCCAAGCTGTGCCCAGCTACCTCTCGAACATCGCGCTGCGGGCTGTTGTCCTCGGATTGCCGGTGAGCGTTCCGCTCGGCCTGCGTGCCGGTCGTACAGCGGCCACGGTGCGGTTTGGCCGCGGCGCCATCGCGTTGAGCAACGGCATCGACCGCGATGTTTGGATGGTGGTCGAGGGCGACGTCGAGCCGCTGCTCCGGGCGGCCACCGGCGCCATCGTCTCCGAGCTGCGCTCCATCCGCATCCGCCCGTCCTGATGGTCCGTGCCGCCTGCCCGACCGCGCTGGCGTCCAAGCTGGCCGAGATCGTCGGCGCCGAGCACGTCTCGGCTGACCAGCGCGAGGTCGGGCCGCATCTCGACGACATCACCGAGCATCCAGCTGGCTCGGCCGAGCTGGTGGTGCGGCCTGGCTGCACCGACCACGTAGCGGCGCTGCTGGAGGCGGCCCATGACCTCGGCGTCGCGGTGACGCCCGTCATCGCCGGCTACAACGTCGCCGGCATCGCCATCCCGCACGGCGGGCTGGTGCTGGACCTTCGCCGCCTCGATGGCATCGAGATCGACCACGACGCGATGGTGGTGATCGTCGAGCCCGGCGTGACGTTCGGTCAGCTCAAGGCACGGCTCGACGCCGACGCCCCCGAGCTCGCCTACACGTATCCGTTCGCGCCGCCGTTCACCTCAGTGATGGCCAACGCGCTGCTCGACGGTCTGAACAACCTGTCGTTGCCGCAGGGAGCGATGGGGCAGTGGATCACCGGCGTCGAAGCGGTGCTGGCCGATGGCACGGTCGTGCGGACCGGCTCCGCGGCGGCCGTCGACTCCTGGTTCGGCCGGGCGCCGCTACCCGACCTGACCGGTCTGTTCGTGTCGACCCAGGGCACGCTCGGTGTGGTCACCCGCATCGGGCTCAAGCTCGTGCCGAAGCCCGCGTGCCGGCTGCGCTGGTTCGCGTTCGCGTTCGATCTCGAGAGTGCCCACCGCGCCATGGTCGCTCTGGCCCGTACCGGCTCGGTGGATGACGTGGGTTGCATGACCTGGCCTGCGGCCAAGTTCCTGTTCGGAGCCACCCGCGATCTCCGCCGCACCGAGGACGAACCGCTGGCCTTCCTCTTCGTCGACCTGACCGGCTCCTGCCCCGAGGAGCTGGCCGCCCGGGAGGGGCTGGTCCGCCGGCTGCTGGCCGACAGCGGCGTGGAGAGCGTGTTCGAGGTCGCCGACCTTCTCAAGCTCATGCCCCACCTGGCCAAGTTGGCCGACCTGCCCACCACGCTCGACTTCCTGCTCGACTTCCCCGGCGGCGGGCTGGCGTGGGTCGGAAGCTATGGGCCACCGGGGCCGTGGATCGCCGGTGCGGCGGCCGGCATGGCGACGCTGGAACGCCATGGCTTCCCGCCGTTCCTCGTGGCTCGTCCCATGGACGGCGGCCACTTCCACGTGTTGCGGTTCGTGGCCTGCTTCGACCGCGGCGTTCCCGCCGAGGTGGCGCGGGTGCGGGCGTGCATGGCGGAGCTGGCCGACCTCGTCCTCGACCACGGGTACGTGCCCTACAAGGCGTCGGCTGACGCGGCGACCAAGATCTTCGCCAGGTCCCATCCCGGGTTCGTGGACCTGTTCGGGCGGGTGCGCGATGCCCTCGATCCGGATCGCCGGATGAACCCGGGCCGCTGGCCGGAAGGGTGAGCAGCACGGCGACGACGACCGGCGCGAACAGGTCGCTGTTCGACCGGCTGCCTCGACTGGCCGACCTCGTGCCGTTCATGCCGCTGGCCGACGGTCTGCCCACACCGGTGGAGCAGGTGGCGAACGGCCTGTGGGTGCAGCGCGACGACCTCACGTCGAGCGTCTACGGCGGCAACAAGGTGCGCAAGCTGGAGTTCACCTTGCCGGTGGCCGCCCGTCGCGGTGGACCGGTGGTGACCGCCGGCGCGGTCGGATCCCATCACGTGCTGGCCACCGCGATCCATGCCCGGCGGCTCGGGCTGGACGTGGCTTCCGTGCGATTCCCCCAGCCGAGCTCAGAGGAGGTCTCTGCGACGGCCGCCGAGGTCGCCGAGGTCGCCGGCATGGGCTCAGATCATCTCGACGTCCCTTCGTCGTACCTCATGCCGCTCGGCTTGGCCGCTCTGCTGGGCCGTTCGGTCGGACGCGCCTGGCTGGACCGGGCCTCGTCATCGCCGACCCTGTTGTGGCCGGGTGCGTCGACGCCGCTCGGCACTCTGGGCCACGTGTCGGCCGGACTGGAGTTGGTGGCTGCGTTCGCCGCCACCGACCAAGACGAGCCCGATGACGTGGTCTGCGCTCTCGGTTCGGGTGGGACAGCGGCCGGGTTGGCCGTTGGCATCGCTCTGGGAGGTTGGCGCCGCGCTCGGGTCGTCGGCGTCCGGGCTGCCGACCGGATCGTCACGAACCACGTGTACCTGGCGCCGCTGGTCGGCGGCACGCTCGCCCTGCTCGCGCTCGGGGGGGCGGCGCCGGTGCGACCCCGGCTCACCATCGACGGACGCTGGCTGGGCCGCGGCTACGGACATCCCACCACGGCCGGAGAAGCGGCCACCGAGCAGGCGGCGGCGCTCGGTCTCACCGTCGAGCCCACGTACACGGCGAAGGCCTTGGCCGCCGCGCTGGCGCTGGCCGAGCCGGGCCGGCGGGTCGTTTTCGTCCAGACCTACGCTGGCCCTCGTTGATCGGCGCGGCGGGCATGCAGGTAGGTTCGGGCTGATGCGCAACCCGGCGTCGCTACCCGTCGATCAGGACCTTGTCGACATCGCCGTCAACGCCCTGCTCGATCCGGCCTTGGAGCCGATCGTCGAGATGGTCATCACGGCCGACGAGGAGGCCTACGAGGCGCGGACGGTCGACGGTCTCGTGCGGTTCACCGTCGACCACGACGAGGGCGGTGGCGAACCTGGCGACGAACAAGCCGTTCAGCACGGTTGGTCGTTCACCGACACCGTGGTCGAAGGCCGCAACCCGCTGGAGGCTCAAGACACCGGTCGCTTCTCGCCTCTGGCCGACGAGCGCGCCCACCACTGGCCCGATCGGACCGAGACGAGCTATCCGTTCGCCCACGAGATGATCGCCCAGATCTTTGACAGCCCTTCGGCGCCCGACGTCATCTGCCTGCACACCTCGGCCCACAACTGGGAAGACCACGGCGGCGAACGGGGCGAGCACGGGTCGCTCGGGATCGTGCAGGCCAGGGCGCCCTTCATCCTCGCCGGGGCTGGGGTGCGGCCGCTCGGCATGGTGGCTCGGTCCTGCCGGCTGGTCGACGTCGCCCCGACGGTCCTGGCGCTGATGGGCGTTGCTCCGCACCCCGCCGGCGTTGGCCTGAACGGGCGCCGCCGCCCCGACGCGTTACTGCGCCGCCAGGACGGCGAGGTGATGGTCGACCTGCTCGAGGCTTCATCGTTCGCCGCCAACGGAGCGGCCGTCTCGCGTCCTGACCATGTCGTGGGGTTCTTGTTCGACGGGTGCAACCCGAACGTCCTCTACGACGCGGTGGCCGCCGGCGAGGCGCCGAACGTCGCTCGGCTGATCGGCATGGGCGTGGCGTTCGAGCGCGGAGCCATGTCGTCGATGCCCACGGTCACGTTGGCCAACCACACGTCGATACTCACCGGCGCCCACCCCGGTCACCATGGGATCCTCAACAACGCCTGGTTCGACCGAGCCGCGGGCCGCCAGGTCATCACGAACTCGCCCGACACGTGGCCGTGGTCGATGGCCACGTTGTCCCCCGACGTCGAGACCATGTACCAAGCGGTCAAGCGCACCTGGCCGGAGGCGTTCACGCTGGCCGCCAACGAGCCTTGTGACACCGGCGCCGACTTCGGCACGTTCCACCTGCTGCGCGACGGCGCCATGCCGGTGATGCCGCCCAAGGCAGAGGACCTGCCGTTCGCCACCGAGCGGTTCGTGCGGCCCGAGAAGTCCTACTCGACTGCTTCACGCATCGACCACATCGGCCTCGAGATGGCGCTCGGTGTCTGGGGGGCGGGTTATCAGGGAACCGAATATCCGTTGCCCCGCTTCAGCTGGGTGAACTTCTCGCTGACCGACGCGGCGTTCCACCGTGGCGGGCCGTACTCCGAGATCGCCCGGGCCAGCATCCATGACACCGATGCCAGGCTGGGCCAAGTCATGCACGCAGTCGAGCGGAGGGGTGTGTTCGACCGGACCGCGTTCTTCCTGGTAGCCGACCATGGCATGGAGGATTCGAACCCGGACGTCACCGGCGACTGGGCGCCCGCCCTCGACGCCACCGGCATCCCTTACCGGGACGAGGCCTACATGTGGATCTACACGGGGGTGACTTGACTCGTGGCGTTTGCAGTAGTGGTCGAGGTCGACAACCGCGGCGAGGACCCTGACGACGGCCGTCGTGGCTTGAGGGAGGAGCTCGCCCCTGCGATGAAGCTGGTACCGGGTTTTGAGTCTGGGCTGTTCCTCACCGCGTACGAGCGAGGTCTCGGGTACGGAGTCGTGGTCCTCGAGACGAGAGAACAGGCGCAACAGCTGGCCGCAGGGTTTCCGCCGGGCGCAACGATTCGTGACGGCGCGGTCGTCGTGAAGCGCACGGAGATCCTCGAGGTCTCCGCTACCGCCTGACGCGCAACGGCCTGACGGGCTCTAGTGGGCCACCACACGGACTGATCCCCCTCGTCGGGCGTCACCGGCTGCGACACCGACCGCTTGATCACCGGCCTCCGACGCTCTGGGGCTGCGGGGCGCCACGGCATGCACGCCGCCGAAGTACATGCTTCGGTCTGGCCAGACGTTCACCGGCGCCAGGTCCTCCAGCGCCGATAGCACTTCGGGTGCCAAACCCGGTTCGACCTCCAAGTGATCGCTGTCCCAGTGGATGCGCGGGTTGTCGATCGCGGCCTGCAGGCCCCGGTCGTGGTCGATCACACCGACCAACACTTGGAGGATGGCGCTGCGGATCCGCTTGCTGCCTCCGCTACCAAGCGCCAACACCGGCTGACCGGAGCGCCCGAGTACGAGCGACGGCGCCATCGTCGACGACACCCGTGTGCCCGCCGGCGCGGCGTGGAAGCCGCCGGGGTGCAGGTCGTCTTCGCCCAACATGTTGTTCAACATGATGCCGGTGCCCCGTACGACATCGCCTGAGCACTCCCCGTTGGAGGTGGTCATCGACGCGATGTTCCCGTCGGCATCGGCCACGCTCACATGGGTCGTGCCCCGCGTCGACTGCGGCGTCGACTGCGGCGTCGACTGCGGCGGGAGCATCTCGGATCCGCTCCCGATCCACCCGTTGCGGCGACGGTCGACATCGGCCATCAGGCGGGCCAGCATCACCGCCAGCTCCGCGGACCCGGGCGGCGGCGGCGGACCGTCTGCGTCAAGTAGGCGCAGGGCCAGCGCGATCAGCGCCCCTCCGAACGACGGCGGCGGGTTGGTGAGCAGGGTCCGGCCCCGGTAGGCGACGGCCAGCGGCTCCCGCTCGATCACCCGGTACTCGGCGAGGTCCGCCGTGGTGATCAGCCCTCGCATCTGGTCGACGAAACGTTCAGCGACCTCGCCCTCGTAGAGCGTCGCCGTGCAATCGGTGCCGAGCCGCTCCAGGAAGACGGCGAGATCCCCGTTGTGCAGCCTGTCACCGGTGGTGAGCAGGCGGCCTTCCGGGGCGAATATGGCACGCGCTGCTGCGGTCCGCTGGAGGATGGGCGCCAACAGGGTGAAGTCGATGGCCTGGGTGGGCGGCACCACCACTCCGTCCCTGGCCAGTCGGACGGCCGGCGCGACGACGTCGGCCAGCGGCAGGCGACCAAGCTGGCGGTGGACGTGCAGGTACCCGGCCAGGTTCCCCGGCACCGCTACCGACCCGAGCCCGCAGTGGAACGTCTGCTGCGCGGCGGCGAAATAGACCGTCACCGGATCGAACTGTGAGACGTGGGTGCCGCCCGGCAAGCCGCGCCCAGGGGTGTCCACGAAGAAGTCGAACAGCGTGTTGCGGCCGTCGGGGCCATGGGCGAGCAGGAACCCGCCGCCGGCCAAGCTGGTGAAGCCCGGCTCACACACCGAGGCGGCGAAACCGGCGGCCACCGCGGCGTCGAAGGCGTTGCCGTTCGAGCGGAGCGTCGCCGCCGCGGCTTCGGCCACCTCGTCATGTCCCGCAGCGACGATCCCAGCAGTCACGGCGGCAGCGTACGAGGTGAAGAAGTGAGCCTCGTACGGTCGGGATACCTCAGCGCCGGGGAGCCACCCGCGCCCTCACCGAGATCAACACGCGGCACCAGTCATGACCGATGACGAGGAGCGGCCGGGCTGGCCGCCCGCGCCGCGTGACGAGGGCTAGCGGCCCAGCACGGTGCGGATCTGGGCGGTGAGGACCGTTGCCGTGTTGGCCATGCCGGCCGCGTTGGGATGGACCGGGGCGGCGGGCGAGGTCGGGACGAGGCCTTCCACCCACTTCGTGCCCGGAGCCTGGCAGATGTCGTGGCCGATGCTCGAGGTGTAGGTGTTGACGAACTGCACGCTCTTGGCCGCCGCTTGGGTGGCCAGCATGGAGTTCAACTCCTTCTCCTTGGAACGCAGGTAAGGCACGTCGGCCGGCAGGATCGGCACCAGCGGGTAGCAACCGGTACCCGTATCCGGGAGGATCGTGGGGTAGCCGACCACGAACACCTTGGCTTGGGGCGCCTTGGTCTTGATCGACTGGATCACCGCCGCGACCTTGGGGGCGGTGGCCGCGATGCGCTCGCTGATCTCGTCCCGGCCGTCGTGCACGTAGGTGTACTTGCAGGGGGTGGCCAGCGGGTTGAGCTGGACGCAGTTCTTGATGATCTCGCTGAAGCCGATGTCGTTGCCGCCGATGCCGAGCGACACGACGGCGTCAACCGCGGTGACCGCGTCGAGCTGGGGCGGGTTGGGGCCGAAGGTCACGTTCTGGGCGGCGTACATGTCCTTGGTCTGGGCGCCGCTGCAGCTCACGTCTTTGAACTTGGGCACCCCGATGTTCGGGGCGCTCAGCGCGGCGTAGTTGTGATCTGAGCGCAGGCACCCGTAGGGCTGACCGGTCTGGTTCGGGATCAGCGGGCCGGCGGTGTAGGAGTCCCCGAGGGCCACGTAGGTATCAGGCGGCGGCTGGCAGCCGGCCAAGCCCAGCAGGCCGACCATGGCCAGACCGATCAGGGTGGCCCGGGAGATCTTCGTCTTGATCATCTGCCCAGCTTCCCACGATCGGCTCATACATGGTCAAATCTGTCCGATTCGCGAAGTTGAACCGATCCGTTCGGCCGACATGCCGCTGCCGTCAGCCGCTACCTGGGCCCGGAATACGAACCGTTGCCAGGTTCACCGCGATCGGAACGTCGGTCGCGGCGTGGGCCGGCGCCGACGCGGCCCCCGGCATCTGCGCCTCACGTCTCGGAACGGGGGACTTCTGCCAGGGCGCCCCCTCAGGATGCTTGGCGTTGAGGAAGCGGGCCAGATCGAAGGCGCCCGCGTTTGGGTCACCCGACCCGCTACCCCGACATGGTCGGAGGCGCTCGATGGCCGAGGGGGAGGACGTGGCGAACCGGTTGCCGGCGAAGCAGTTCCCGTCGTCCGGCTTGCCCAGCAGGACTGCGAGGTCGGCCAGGCCCGAACCGGAGACCAGGTTGCCGACCACCCGGTTGCGCAAGGCGGGCCAGTACTTCTTGTCGATGCCCGGGTTGGGCGCGATCCCGATGCCGACCGCTTGGTGACCGGTCACCCGGTTCTTGGTCACGGTGTCGTTGATCCCGCCCACGATCACGATGCCGGACCCGAACACCGCGTCGAACTCGGCCGTCTCGGCTCGCGGCGCGTTCGCGTCGTTGTTGTCGGTCACCACGTTGCCGGCGATGACGATGTCGTCCTGGGGCGCCAGCTTCTCGCTGTCCAGGGTGTTGGGCACGATCCCGGCCCGGTTCTGGCGGAACACCGAGTGGACGATGAACAGGTTGCCGCCGGCATTGGTCCCCGAGTAACCGAGCTCGTTGTGCTCACTGGTCACGCCGTCGATCACCGCGTCGCATGGCTGGCATTGGCCGATGTAGAAGCCCGAATCCGGTTGGCCCGACGCGTAGCTGTGGTCGAACTGGCCGCGGCGGGAGTCGAAGGCGTAGAGCCCGTAGTCGCCGTTGCGGTAGGCGGTGAGGTACGACCCTCGGTAGCCCGTGACGCCGGTCCAGTAGAAGCCATTGCCGACGAAGCCCCGGGCCGTGATGTTCTCGATGGCCACGCCGTTCGCCGCCACCACCTTGAAGCCGTTCTGGCGACGGAGATCGCCGTCGACGATCGTCGTGTTGCGGTCCAGGCCGCGGATCGTCAACCGGTCGGTGGTCACGGTGACCGCCTCGTGGTAGACGCCGGGGCTGATCGTCACCAGGTCGCCAGGAGTCGCGGCGTCCACCGCTTGCTGGATGGTCCGGTGGTCAGCCGGCACCCGGATCGTCTGGGATCCGCCGGTGTGACCGCCTCGTGCTGCTCGCTGATCGGACCGCGGCAACTGGCCCTTACCCCCGTCGCCCACCACCACGGTGCCCCACTGGCCCTTGCCCGGCGCGCCGTGGAACGAGCAGTAGTAGCGGTACACACCGGGCTTGGTGAAACGGTGGCGGAAGACCTGGCCCGGCTGCAAGGTCGGGCTGTGGAACGCCTTGTCGTCGGCCACCACGTCGTGGGTGTTGCGGCCGTCGTTCCGCCAGACGACCGTTGCTCCGAGGTCGATCCGCACGGTCCGCCCGGCGAACTGGTTGTCGACGATGCGAACCGAGGTCTCCGCGGTGTTCAGGTCCGGGTCCGGGCCGCAGCCCGCCAACCCGCCGGCGCAGAGAGCGCCGACGATGAGGATGGCCACCGCCAAGTGCGCCAGGTGGACGGAGCGAACCGGGCGGCGCACTTGATACTCCTCGGTCGGCGACTGCGGCAGGGTAGCCCTGGGGCGCTCAACGCCAGTGGAGCGTATGGGTATCCTCCGACGAGTGCATGTCTTGGTCATGGCCAAGGAGCCCGTGCCAGGTCAGGTGAAGACCAGGCTCTGCCCGCCGTGCTCACCAGCCGAGGCTGCGGCGTTGGCCGAGGCTGCGCTGGCCGACACGTTGGAGGCGGTGGCCGGCTGCGGAGCCGACCGTCGGATCCTGGCCCTCGCCGGCCGAACCGGGCCCTGGCTGCCCGCCGGGTTCGCGGTCATCAAACAGCGTGGCCGCGACTTCGCCGCCCGTCTCGACCACGCGTGGGCTGCGACCGGCGGTCCTGGCTTCCAGATCGGCATGGACACGCCTCAGCTCGATGCTCACCACCTCGACGCCGCACTGGAGGTCCTGGCTGGCGGTGCTACAGCGGTGATCGGCCGGGCGATCGATGGCGGTTGGTGGGGCATCGGGTTCCAGTCACCGCCGGTCGGCGTGTTCGAAGACGTGGCCATGAGCAGCCCTCATACCGCCGATCAGCAGGTGGCGCGCTGTAGGGCCCTCGGCATCGGGGAGGTGGCCGAGCTGGTGGAGCTGCGAGACGTGGACACCTGGACCGACGCGTTGGCGGTGGCCGGCGACGCCCCGGCTACCCGCTTCGCCGCCGCCGTCCGTTCGCTCTCGGCCGACACGCCGTAGCGCCGGCTCGGCTGGCCGCTCCTAGCGCGAACGGAGCTTGGACAGCAGGCGCAACAGCTCCAGGTACAGCCAGACGAGTGTGACCAGCAGCCCGAAGGCCGCGTACCACTCCATGTAGCGCGGGGCGCCGGCGGCCACGCCGCGCTCGACGAAGTCGAAGTCGAGCAACAGGTTGAACGCGGCGATGCCCACCACGACCAGGCTGAACAGGATGCCGACCGGGCCGGCATCGTGGATGAACGGCACGTTCACGCCGAACACGTGCAACAGGATCGACACCAGGTAGACGACCATCACTGCCCCGGTCGCAGCGATGATGCCGGTCCGCAGCTTGTTCGTGACCTTGATGATCCGGGTGGCGTAGAGGAACAGCATGATGGCGAACACGCCGATGGTGAGGCCGACGGCCTGCAGGACGATGCCCTTGTACTGCACCTCGAACAGGTGGGATATCGCCCCAAGGAGCAATCCCTCGGCCGCGGCGTAGAGCACGCCGGTGACCCGGGCCACCTTGGGCTTGAAGATGGTGACCAGGGCCAGTACGAACCCGGCGATCCACGCGCCGATGATCCACGGCGGGATGGTGGTGGATCGAACGACCTCCCGGCCGGCGAAGTCGGTGCCGGTGACCACCTTGACGGCGTTCCACCCGAACCACCCGGTGGCGATGACCACGATGAGCAGGATCGACGTGGCCGTGACCACGCCGCCCATCCTCATCAGGCCGGCGTCGCCGGCCGTGCCGGTGCCCGGCGGCGGACCAGCCGGCGTCCAAGGCGAAACGGTGTCCGGGGCCGGTGGGATCGTCGTGCCGAAGCCACCGCCGGCACCGCCGCCCCTGCCTCCGAACATGCCCGGAGACCGCGGCGAGGCCCAGCCCGGACGGTCGACGGCTGTGTCGGCACGACTCGACTGGATCTCCTTCTCGAAGATCCGATCGTTCAACGCAGGGTTGCTGGATCGCATGGCGCCATTGTGCCCTACGGCCAACCCGCTTCAACCGTCAGGACACCCGTTCCGCGCCAACCTCTCAGACGCCCGTGTCAGTCGCCCGTGTCAGACACCCGGTCAGACACCCGTGGTCAGCGTGTCGAAGGCGAACTGCTTGAGCCGCTTGTAGTCGACCTTGCCGTTGGGCGCTCGGCCGATGGTATCGACGGCCAGCACTCGCTTCGGGGCCTTGTAGGCGGCCAGCCGGGTCTTCACATGGGCGATCACCGCCGCCTCGTCCAGCTCGATGCCGGGTTCCAGTTCGACCACCGCGGTGATCGCCTCGCCGAACTTCTCGTCCGGCACGCCGACGGCCACTGCGTCGCGCACAAACTCATGGGTCTTCAGCGCCTCTTCCACCTCTTCGGGGAACACCTTCTCCCCGCCGGTGTTGATGCACACCGAGCCTCGTCCGAGCAGGGCGATCGCCCCGTCCTCGTCGACCTGGGCGAAGTCGCCGGGCACCGAGTACCGCTTCTCGTCGATGACGAGGAACGTGGCGGCGGACTTCGCTTCGTCCTTGTAGTAGCCGATTGGCTGGTAGCCACCTACCGCCACCCGTCCGATCTGGCCGGAGCCCGGCAAGACGTCGGCTCCGTGGTCGTCGATCACCCGTGTGTGCTCACCCACCTTGAACGAGGCGGTGGCCGCACCGCTGCCGGCGGAGGACACCGACTGGCCCATGCCCAACGCTTCAGAGGACGAGAACGCGTCGACGATCATGGCGTGGGGGAGGTGCTCGAGGAGCCCCTGTTTGGTGGCCTCACTGAACATCACGCCGGATGAGGTGATGACGAACAAGCTGGACAGGTCCCACCGATCGGGCTCGGCTTGAAGGGCCCGCAGGATCGGCTTGCCGAACGCGTCGCCCACGATGGCCACCATGTTCACGCGTTGGCGTTCGACGGTGTCGAGCAGCTCGCCGATGTCGAGGGTGCGGGATCCCAGGGTGATCACGACGCCGCCCTGGCAGAGGATCAACATCTGGGTCATGCAGCCGGTGCCGTGCATGAGCGGGCAGGCGGGCAGGCCCCTCATGCCCGGCCCGGTGATCATGGTGCGGACGAAGTCGAGGTCGACCGGGTCCTCGCGGTACCTCGGGTTGAGCGTTCCACCGGCCAGCGCCCGGAACAGGTCGTCCTGGCGCCACATCACACCCTTGGGCATCCCCGTCGTGCCGCCCGTGTACAGCATGTACAGGTGATCACCGTCGCGCCCCCATGGCGCGACGACCCGCCCGGGATGTGAAGCCGCGGCCTCCTCGTAGGGGGTGGCCCAGCTCGGGCACGGGGCGCTCCCATCGTCGACCCACAGCCAGGTCCGCACGAGAGGGACCCGGTCCCGGATGCGTTCGACGTTCTCCAGGAACGACCCGTGGAATACGACGGCCACCGCCTCGGCGTTCTGCCACAGGTAGACGAGCTCGTCGTCGGCGTAGCGGTAGTTCGTGTTGACCGGGGCGAGACCGGCCTTCCAGATGCCGAACATCGACTCGAGGTACTCAGGGCAGTTGTAGAGGTAGTGGGCGACGTTGTCCTGCTCCTTGACGCCCGCCTCGACCAGCGCGTGGCCGATGCCGTTGGCTCGGCGGTCGAAGTCGAACCACGACACGAGCCGGTCGCCTTGGATCTGGGCCGGCGCGTCCGGGATCTGCTCGGCCACGACTTCCCACACCTCGGCGAAGTTCCAACCCGACACGAAGCCCCCTCGGCTCTGCCCGACACCAGCCGATCCACGGTGGCGAGCCGGCAGTGTAGGACCGTGGCGCGCTGGCCCTGATCCGCCGGCCGAGATCCCGAGCTAGTGGTAGGTCGCGGATTCAGTGACGCGATCGAGGGAGGCTCGTCCGCGTGTGACCCTGGTGATGATGTCGCCGACGGTCTTGGTCCACACGAACGGTTGGGGGCCCTGCTTCCAGCGTGAGGCCCACACGTCGGCGAGCTCGAGCGCATGCACGAGCACCTCTCCAAGACGGCGGGCCTATGAGTGGCGGGGCTCATGTGCCGGACCAGCAGCCTCACTGCCCACACTGTCGTGCGGTGCTGGTCGAATGAGCAGCCGATCGATAGACGTCTGAACGAAGCGGCGCCGAGGTAGAGGCTGCGGGCGGCGTCGGTCTCGAAGCCGACCTTCAGGCGGCGTGCGCCTTTGCGTGCGAGCCGATCGAGGCCGTTCGTCAGCAACATGCGGGCGAGGCCGCGTCGCTGGTATCCGTCCTCGACGCGCATCGGTTCGAGGAGGCCGACCAGCGTCGTGTGGTCGAACCAGAACAACGCGTAGCCGGCGACCCTGCCATCCGCGTCCTCGACCGACAGATCGAGCGACGGATCGTACAGCGAGCACTGTCGCAACCGCGGCTCGACCAGTTCACCGTTGCGAGCGATCATCGGGTGCGGACGATCTGCGCGTGTCACACGATCCACGATCGCGAATCCATCGACCTGCGCGACCGGCGGGCGCTGGTCGGCGTCCATCCATGTGGTGCCCGACAACTCGTGGGTCATCGCGAATCCACTCTGGATGGCGAGGCCCGCCAGCGGCGCGTCGTCGTCGCACACGAGCACCTGGAGTGCCTCCCCCGGATGTCCGGCGGTGGCTTCCAACGTCGCGGCCCAGACGTCTTCCTCGTCGACGATCGACGGCACGGCGAAGACATCTGCTTGCCAGGTGTCGTCCCAGGCCGTCAGCCCTGCAGCCGCAACGGGGCCGACCTCGTCGAACCAGACCGGGAGCGCCAGCTCGTCGGTTGCCCGGGGGCGGCGCCACCACCACTGCACGTCGGCGGCCTCCCACATGCCGCCGAGCGGATCTGCCAGGCGAGCGCGCTGCAGGACCGTGGTTGTCGCGTTCAGCCGTTCGAGACCCCGCAGCTGCTCGCGTCGCACGACCACGTCGTCAAGCGTATTGGCCGGGCCGCTGCGAGCGACTCCGGTGGCTGCTCGCCTATCCAGCGACACACCACTAGCTTCCGGTCGATGGACTTCGAGCTGCCCGGCGCCGACGATCCTCGCCGGGTCGAGGTTCGGCGCTGGCTGGCTGTCCATCCCGCGCCGAGCGGACGCCAACTGGCCGAAGCGGGTCTGGTGGCACCGCACTGGCCGCGCCCATGGGGCGTCGAGGCCGACCCCATCCACCAGTTGGTGATCGACGACGAGCTCCGCCAAGCCGGTGTGAGCAGGCCCGCCAACCCGATCGGGATCGGCTGGGCGGGGCCGACGCTCCTGCACGCTGGTACCCGCGAGCAGCAGGAGCGCTACCTGATGCCGCTGCTGGCCGGCGAGGAGATCTGGTGCCAGCTGTTCAGCGAACCGGGTGCCGGCTCGGACCTCGCCAACCTCGGCACCCGTGCGGTGCGCGACGGCGACGAGTGGGTCGTGAACGGCCAGAAGATCTGGACATCACTCGCTCAGTTCGCCCTTTACGGCATCTTGATCGCCCGCACCGATCCGGACGTCGCCAAGCACCGGGGCATCTCGTACTTCATCTGCCCGATGGACGCGCCAGGTGTCGAGATCCGTCCGATCATCGAGATGACCGGCCTGCACACGTTCAACGAGGTGTTCTTCAACGACGTCCGGATCCCCGCGGAAAACCTCGTGGGCGACGTCAACGACGGTTGGTCCTTGGCCAAGGTGACGCTCGGGAACGAGCGGGTCTCGCTCTCCAACGCCGGGGCGCTGTGGGGGAGGGGGCCGACCGCCGAGGACCTGCTGTCGCTGGTCCGGGCGAAGGGGAGCACGGCTGACCCGGTGCTGCGCCAACGTCTGGCCCGGCTGCACATCGAATCCGAGCTCCTCCGCCTGATCCGCCTGCGGACGGTGAGCGCCCGGATCAAGGGTGAGCAACCCGGGCCGGAGGCATCGATCCGCAAGGTCCTGGCCGACGAGCACGGCCAACGCATCCTCGGTCTGGCCAAGGATCTGGCCGGCGCGGGAGCGATGCTCACCGACCGGGGCCCGCTCGACGCACCGGTTGACGGCTGGCACCACGGCTTCCTGTTCGCGCCGGCGCTGACCGTCGGCGGGGGGACGGGCGAGGTCCAGCGCAACATCCTCGCCGAGCGGGTGCTCGGCCTGCCCCACGACACCGATGTCGAGTCCGGCCGGACCTGGCGCGAGGCGCGGCGAGCGGGCGAGCCCTCAGGCGGCGACGGTGTTCGGGTCGCCGACTGCGGCGATTGAGCGAGCGGTCGCTTCCTGACCGTCACCCTCGCTCAAGATGGCCAAGCCGTCGGCCTGTCGGACCGACCACAGGCCCCAGCCCCCGGCCAGGAGGGCGGCCACTGCACCAACGCCGAGCCCGTAGCGCGGGCTCCACTGCTGGGAGACCCAGCCGATGATCGGGCCGCCGATCGGGGTGCTGCCGAGGAACACCACCGCTGAGAGGGCCAGCACCCGGCCCCGCATCGACGGGCTCGACTCCAGCTGCAGGAGAGCGCCCGAACCGGACAGGAAGGCCAGGCTCGAGGCGCCGAGCACCGGGCCGATGATGATCGCGGCCAGCAGGTTCGGCGCGAGAGCGAACACCGCCATGGAGCCGCCGAGCAGCATCGCCGCCTTGGACAGGAACCGGTTGGTTATGACTCGCCGGCGAGCGATGGTCAATGCTCCGACCACTGCTCCCAGGCTGGTGATCGACGACAAGAGCGTGTAGGTCAGGGCGCCACCGCCGAGTGTGCGCTTGGCGAACAGCGGCATCACGACCTGGAAGTTGAAGGCCAGGGTGCCGACGACGGTCATCACGATCATCGCGGTGCGCAGGCTCGGGTTGGCCCACACGTAGCGCAGTCCGTCTCGAACCTGGCCCTTCTCGCGCACGACACGGCGGCTCGGGTGCAACTCGCGGCGACGCATGGCGAGCAGCCCGACCAGCACGGCGACGTAGGAGATCGCGTTCACGGCGAAGCACCAACCGAGGCCGACGGTCGTGATCAGGATGCCCGCGGTGGCCGGGCCGATGACCTTTGAACCGGTCATCATGGCGCTGTTGAGGCTGACCGCGTTGGTGGCGTCCTCGACTCCGACCATCTCGGTGACGAAGGCCCGCCGCGCCGGGTTGTCCGCCGCGTTGACGAAGCCGAGCACCGCGGCCAACGCGTACAGGATCGGCACGTTCACGTGATTGGTAAGGACCAACGTGGCCAGCGTGGTCGCCTGCACCAGCGCGAGAGTCTGGGTGACGAGCAGCAAGCGGTGCTTGTCGAACCGGTCGGCCAGGACGCCGCCCCAGGCGCCGAACAGGAGGACGGGCAAGAAGGCCGCAGCATTGACCGCTCCCAGTGCGGTACCGCTGTTGGTGATCCGCAACACCAGCCAGCTCAAAGCGGCGGCCTGCATCCACGTGCCGGACTGGGAGATGGCCTGGCCGGAGAAGAAGAGCCGGAAGTTTCGGATGCGCAGCGATCGGAACGTGTCCCGGGTGGCGCTCCTGAGCCGGGTCATGACGGCTCCCTGGCGGTCAGGAGGTCCAACACGTCGAGCGCGGCCGCCAGGCGTCGGCGCTGGTTCGGACTTAGCTCGGCCAGCCGCGTGGCCAGCCACGCGTCCTTGCGCTGGCGGCTCTCGTTCAGCAGCGCCCGGCCGGCGGCGGTGGTCGCCACGTGGCAGATGCGCCGATCGCCGGCATCGATCACCTTCGTCACGAGGCCCTGCTCCTGCAACTTGCCGATGACCTTGGTGATCGTCGGTGGCGCCACCCGCTCCTGGTCGGCCAGAGCGCCCAGGGTGAGCGGACCGTCTCGTTCCACCGCGGTCAACGCCGACAGCTGGGTGGGGGTGAGGCCGATGTCGGATTGCTGGCGTAGCTGACGGGCCAGGCGGGTGGCGCTCAGTCGCAACCGGGCGGCCACGGCGACGATGTCTCCGGCGGGAGCGGTGACGCTGCCGCGCTTCGCAACCCGGTCTCTGATGCGAGGCGTGCGCTGCGTGGCGGTCATGGGAGTCATTGTTTCACCGAACTAATTAGCGAGGCAAACTATTCCGGCGTTCCGTCCGCTCCGGGACCGGTTCCAGCCACGAGCCGACCCCGAACTAGCGTCAGACGTCGCCCGCAGCCGTCCGCCCTCGGAACTGTTCATGCCCGCCACGACGCTCGCCCCGGACCTGCACAAGAAGGACAAGGTCATCGCCGCGGTCGACCTCCGTGGCGTGCCGGCGGGCACCGAGGGCAAGGTCGCGCTGGTCAACGGGCTGAGCTGGGTGCGGTACTGGGTCCGCTTCGACAACGGCGTGACCATCGGATCGGTCAACCGCTCGGCCATCGCCACCCCCGACGAATGGGAACGCAAGCTGAGCGGGGCCGACGACAGCGGGCCAGCCGGCGGCTCTGAGCCGGCGGCCGACGACGACGGCGCTGGCGACTCCGGGGGCACCGGCGGAGTGATGACGGCCAATGGCACGCTCGTGCCCGAGAAGTTGATCGAGCGGGCAAAGGCGGCTCGGGCCCGCCTGGGCGGCTGATCCGACCGATCCGACCAGGCCGTCACGGAGCCTGCCCTGGCGGCTCGCCCTGTCCACCCAAGGAGACCTCGATGCAGATCAGCATGCAGCTCAGCTACGCCGGCGGCTTCCGAGAGGCCGCGGACTCGGTCGCCGAGCTGGAGAAGGCCGGCCTCGACCTGGTCTGGGTGGCCGAGGCCTACGGCTTCGACGGTCCGAGTCTCATGGGTTACCTCGCGGCCCGTACCGAGACCGTGCAGATCGCGTCAGGCATCCTGCCGATCTACACCCGCACCCCGACGTTGCTGGCCATGACCGCGGCCGGCGTGGACGCGTTGTCCGGTGGACGCTGCCAGCTCGGCCTGGGCGCATCAGGCCCGCAGGTGATCGAGGGCTGGCATGGTGTGGCCTATGACCGGCCGCTGGGCCGTACCCGCGAGATCATCGAGATCTGCCGCAAGGTGTGGGCCCGTCAGGATCGTCTCGAACACCAAGGCCGGAATTACACGCTGCCGTTGCCCGCGGAGCTCGGCACGGGCCTCGGCAAGCCGTTGAAGATCATCGCCCACCCGGTCCGGCCACGGATCCCGATCTGGGTGGCGTCGCTGGGTCCGAAGAACGTCGAGATGACCGCCGAGGTGGCCGAGGGTTGGATGCCGCTGTTCTACCTGCCCGAGAAGGCCAAGGACGTATGGGGCGCAGACCTCGACGCGGGATCGGCCAAGCGTGACCCCGACCTCGGTCCCTTACAGGTCGCGGCCGGCGGCGTGGTGGCCATCGGCGACGACGTGGCCGGGTACCGCGAGCTGGCCCGGCCGATGATCGCCCTCTACGTAGGCGGTATGGGAGCCAAGGGCCGGAACTTCTACAACGACCTCGTGCGTCGCTACGGCTTCGAACGTGAGGCTGACGAGATCCAGGACCTCTACCTGGCTGGCCACAAGGATGATGCAGCGGCGAAGGTCCCGGACGCGTTGATCGAGGCCACGACGCTCTGCGGGCCAGAGGGTTACGTGAAGGATCGCATCGCTGCCTACCGCGAGGCGGGCGTCACCCATCTCAACGTCACGCCGATCCCGGTCGGCGATCAGACCCAGGCCGACGTCATCTCCAGGGTCAAGGAGTGGGCCAGCTAGTCAAGCCTCGGGGAGGTGGCGGTCCGGGGTGACGTAGATGAACGGCATCGAAGCGACGCTGACCAGCCCCTTGATCACCAGGTTGACCAGGAAGATGTCCCACACCGTGGCCCAGGGCAGCGTGGCTGCGTTGTGGCCGAGGAACGGCAGCGGCCCGAACGCCCCGACGGCGAAGATCAGGTTGTCGATCGGCACGCTGATGGAGTTGCTGACTAGCACCCGCAACCACTGGTAGCGCGTGGTGATGCGGGTGACGAACCAGTGGTACATCTCGGTGTCGACGAGCTCGCTCACCACCATGGCCAGTATCGAGGCGATCACGATGCGCCAGATCGGGCCGAGCAGCGTCGAGTACTGGCGCCCGAGCCCCCAGGTCGGGTCGCTGCGGACGCTGGCCGTCCACGCCAGGTACGCCGCCAGGAACAGGTTGATGCCGGCGCTGGTGACGATGACCGTCCGGGCGGCCCGACGGCCGAGCGCCTTGTGGATCACGTCGCGCAGGGTGAACGTGATCGGGTAGACGAACGTGCCCATGTCGACTGCCCGGCCGAACACCACCCCGATCTTGAGGCTGGTGACCTGGGAGATGACCTGCGCTCCGGCGTAGGCGGCGACTGCCACCAGGCCGATGCGGGAGACGGTGATCGCCGCGGCGCGTGAGCCGACAGGAGCCTCGCTCAGCGTTACCGATCCACTAACAGGCATGTCGCGTTCCGCGGCGTCGGTGCTCAATCGGGACGCGACCGTTCCAGGAGCTCGATGCGGTTGCCGAACGGGTCGTCCACGTAGCGCTGGCGGAGACCCTCGGAGTCATCGCCGCTGCGCACCTCGACCCCGTGGCCGACGAGCTGGGCCGTCAGCGAGTCGAGATCGTCGACCAACAGCGCTGGATGGGCTTTGCGTGCTGGGCGGAAGTCATCGTCCACGCCCAAGTGGATCTTCACCGTTTCATCTTCGAACCAGCACCCTCCGCGTACCGCCAGGTGGGCCGGCTTGGGAACGTTCGGGATGCCGAGCAGGCCTTCGTAGAAGGCGATCGCCGCCTGCTCCTGCCCGGATGGCATGGCCAGTTGCACGTGGTCGATCGCCCGGATGGCCATGGTCAGAGTTTGCCAGCCGTGGCCGCTTCGGGTTCAGTGGCCGGCCCGGCTGGTGACCCAGGCTCCGGTCAGGATCAGGCCGGTGCCGGCCAAGGCGATCAGCGCCACGTGCTCGTGGTGGGCCACCACCCCGAGGACGATGGCCACGACGGGGATCAGGTAGGCCAACACGGACCCGCGGGTCGCACCGACTCGGCCCATCAGGTTGCCGGCGGCGATGAACGCAAACCCGGTGCCGAACGCACCGAGCACCACCACGGCCAGGATCGGTCGCCAGGCCCATGAGGAGGACGGCAGGCCGGCCAGACCGTACGGCGCGGTCAGGACGATGGCCACCGCCTGGGCCCTCCAGATGACCGGCAGAGAGCCGTACTTCTGCTGCAACGGGACGACGAGGTTGGTGGCCAGGCCGTAGCTCACCATGGCCACCACGACCAACGCCGCGCCCATCGCCGTGCGGGGCGTGCCCCGCAGCGAGGGCAGGCTCACCAGCACCACCCCGGCGAAGCCGACGAGCAAGCCGATCACCTGCGGCCGGGCGGGCGGGCGGCGCAGCAACAGCACGGCGATGGCCGCAGAGAACAGCGGCAGCGCGCCGTTGAGCATTCCGGTGACCGATGAGTCGATCCATTGCTCGGCCAGTGGGAACATTGACATCGGGAAGGCCATCCACACCAACCCGACCAGTGCCACTCGGGCTCGGTCCTCCCGAGCGATGCGAACCCTCCGAGTGGCCGGCAGCGTCGACAGGGCGGCGAACCCGAACATGATCCGCAGCCAGGTGATGGTGCCGGGGGCGAGCGAGTCGAGGCCAATGGCGATGAGCAGGAACGACGACCCCCAGATGGTCGCCGAGGTCAGTAGGAGCGCCCAGTCGGTGGTGGAGAACCGTTCGTGGCTCGAGCCTTCCGCCGTGGCGATCAGGCGGCCCCGTCCCGTCCCGACGGTGACGCGCGGCGGGACTATCCCGTCGCCCCCGAGCCCAGGGACCTCGACCGGTTCGGCCTTCACGTCGAGCATGGTAGAGGTGGGATCTGACCCATAGGTCAGTGCCGTTGGTCAGCGAAAGGCACCCGGGCGGGACAATAAGGCGCGGTGCCAGCGGCGGGGGGTGAGGGCTATGGCCCGTGGTTCGTCCTCGAACAGCCAGCGGGCGAAGTTCCGACGGGTCCATGGCGTGGCCCCGGCGATGGCCACCGCCGCCCGTGCCCCGCGCCGGTGGCGCAGCGCCCGGATGAGCAACCTCGACATGCGGTGATCGGCCAACAGCTCTCGCCGCACCGACCGTTCGTAGGCCGCCCGCACCGTGGCCGGATCATCAGGGCTGCCCCCGGCGACTGCTTCGGCCGCTCGGATGCCGGTCAGCAGGGCTTGGCCGATGCCCTCCCCGGTCATCGGGTCACAAGCTGCCGCCGCATCTCCGACGAACAGGGTGCGCCCGGCAGCCAGCGCCACGCCGTCGACACGGGCAGGTATGGGCCAAGCCCGGTGAGGCGACTCCGGCCGGGCGTTCGGGCCGAGGACCGCGGCGATCCGGGGCCGAGCCAGCAGATCCGGCCACAAGGCCCTCATGTCCCGGGTGCTGACCGAGCCGCCCCGCTGGATGCCGAACCCCACGTTGGCCTTGCCGTCCCCGAGCGGGAAGGACCACACGTAGCCCGGGAGCACGTCCGGCTCGAACCACACCCACAGATCCCGGGCCGCCCGCGGCCCGACCCCGGTGAAGTACTGACGAAAAGCGTGCCAGTCGCCGAGGTAGGGCTCGGTCCGTGGTTCGGCTCCTGATCCCTCAGCCTCGACCATCTTGCGGACCGGCGACCACATGCCGTCGGCCGCGACCAGGTAACGGGCTTCGATCTCCTCGCCGCCGGCCAGCGCCACCGTGACCCCGTCTTCGCGTTGACGCACCGCAGTGACGGCATGTCGTTCGAGGACGTGGGCGCCGGAGGTTCGGGCCACATCGAGGAGTGCCGCGTCGAGGTCGATCCGGCGGGCGACGGCGGCGAACGTGCCCTGCCCCTCCGGCAACGGGAAGCGGCCGATGCGGCCTGATGGTGAGGAGACGATGACGTCGTGCGCGGTCGTCCATGAAGCGACGTTCGACGGATCCAGCCCGAGCGCCTCGAGCAGGCGTAGGGCCCCGGTCGTCAGCCCGTCGCCGCAGAACTTGTCCCGAGGGAACGTCGCCTTGTCGACCACGACCACGTCGCGGCCGGCTCGGGCCAACGTGATGGCCGCCGCGGCGCCGGCCGGTCCACCGCCCGCGACCACCACGTCGGCCGACCTCATCGCTGACGAGGGTATGGCCGGCCGGGACCAGCCGGGAACTCAGCCGGAGTCGGCGCCGACCTTGAGCACCTCGTCCCAGCCCTCTCGGTAGCAGGTGACGAACAGGTCAGGATCGGTCACCGCCGCCGGGTCCACGTTCACCCCGATCAGCAGGTCATCGAGGTAGCTGAGCAGGGTGAGGTTCGCCGCGGCACCGGCGATGGGTCCGAACGCGAACATGGCGTCGATCTGGCTCCCCGCGGTGTAGATCGGGAAAGGCGCACCCGGCACGTTGCTGGTGACCAGGTCGACGCCTCGCAGCATGGAACCGAAGATGCCGGTCGACACCGAGGTCGGGAGCCGGTTGAGGATGCGGGCCAGCGGGTCGACCAGAGCGAGGGCGGGCTCGCCCCGTTGCTCGGCCACCAGGTCGCGCATGGCACGCATCGAACGAGCCGGGTCGGTCAGGGTCAGGGGGATCGGGAATCGGGCCGGTACGAACTGGTTGCCGGCTTGGTCCGCCGTGCTGTCGTCTCGGACGTTGATCGGCATCGACATGCGCAACTCGTCGACCGGTTGCCCCAGCGCCTCGTGGTAGCGGCGGAACCCGGCGGCGGTGGCGGCCACGAACGCATCGTTGAGCTTGCCCCCCGCGGCTCGGGCTGCTTGCTTGGCGTCGGGAAGGGGAACGGTGACGGTGTCGAAGTGCACCGACAACGAGCGGCCCGTCATCAGCGGAGACAACGGGGACGAGGCGGGGGCCAGCATCCGCACCACCGACCGCGCCGTGTCACTGATCTGGCGTGCCGCATCGGCCGGAGCTGACACCGCTGCGGCCACCGCAGTGGTCACGGTCCCCGCCGCCCGCCTGGCGACACCCACGTTGCGACGACGTTCGTGCTCGAGCGCGTCGAGGAACCGTTCGATCTGGTTCATCACGTGGACCTCGGGAGCTTCGGGCATGTCCGGTTCGCTGGCCGCCCGCTCCAGCTCGAACATGACCAACGCGATCTTGACCGCGCCGACCCCGTCGGTGATGGCGTGGTGGATCTTCATGATGACCGCCGCCTTGCCGTCGGCCAGGTCGTCGACCACGAGCATCTCCCACAGCGGGCGGGCCCGGTCGAAGCCCTGCATGGAGATGGGCTCGGCCAGATCCAGGACAGAGCGCAGCGTCCGGTCGCCACCGGCCCGCACGAACCGCAGGTGGAAGTTCAGGTCGAAGTTGGGATCGACCTCCCAGCGCGGCGGCGCGATCGACAACGGGTTGCCGCGGACCCGCTGGCGCATGCGCGGCACGAGGCGGGTACCGCGCTCCATCAAGACCCGTAGTCGCTCCGGATCGGGTGAGGAATCGAGCAGCAGGATCGCGGTGATCGTGGACCGCAACATCGGATCCTTCTCGATGGTCCACATGAGCGCATCGCTGTCACTCATCCGAGTCTCGAATCGCAGATCAGCCACCAGAACCTCCGATCGAGGTGACGCCTAACCGCACTTCACTCCCTCAGCCGGGCGGTAGACCGCGCTGAACGTATCGGTCGAGGTGTGGCCGTCGGGGTAGTGGCGGGTGCGGGTGGTCTTGACCCCGGTGCAAGGCCCGACGGGGCGTGTCTTCTGGTCGGTCTGCTCGCCGTAGGCGTATTGGGTCGAGTACATGGTGACGGTGACGCTCGTGTCGGTGTAGGACGTCCAGATCAGGATGCCGTACGGCGTGTTGTTCTTGATCTTCTGGTCGGGCACGGGCCAGCCGAGGGTGGCCTCGCGGCCGTAGGGGTAGCGATCCAGGTACAGCGAGTGGGCTTGGTACTCCACGATGTCGAGCCCGGCGAAAAATGCCGCGTTGAACAATGTGGTCGAGAACTGGGAAACCCCGCCACCGACACCGGTCACGTCGACCCGGTTCTTGATCTCCGGCGCTTCCACGTAGCCCTTCTTCGCCGTGCGCTCTCCGACTCGCCCGTCGAGGGAGAACGTCGCGCCCGGCTTGATGATCGCGCCACGGACGGCGTCAGCTATCAGGTGGATGTTGATGACTCGCGGGGCACCGCCGGGGTAGTACGTGGTGAAGCTCTTCACCTGCGGCTGGCCCTTCCAGTCGGTTGTCGTGCCTACGGGTTCCTTGATGCCGAGCTTCTTGGCCGCCTCGGTGGTGAACGACGGCTTGTCCACCGCGAGGCGGATGGTGGCGCGGCCGGTTCCGGAGCGGATGGCTGCCAACAGGCGGGCGGACGATCCGGCAGCACAACAGCGCGTGCCGTTCCGGCTGGGGGTGATCGCCACCGTCGGTCCGTTCACCTGGAAAGAGGCGTTGCGGGCCTTGGTGACCTGGGTCAACCCAGCCTTGAGGTCGGCCATGACCTTCTTGCCGTCGACGGTGACCTCGAGACCCGTCGCGCCGATCTTGGAGTCAAGCCACGAGCGCGTGATGGCTGGTTGGAACGTCACGGTCTGGCGACCAGCCTTCACCACGAGCGGCTTGGCTGTCTTCGTCGTGAGCTTGGAGGCGATCGACCGGGCCTGTGCGTCGGAGACCTTGGGCTTGCGTTCGATGAGCCCGGTCTGCACGACGATGGGCAGTTCCCCCGAGGACGCCCGCTTGACGAGATCGGCGGCGACGTTTCCGGGGTCGATGGCCGAACCCGTGCTCCCGCTGATGATGTCGACTGCGTTGCTCGTGGCGACGAGCGACGGCTCCTTCGGCACCCGGCGCTGCCCTTCCAGCGAAGCCAAGCCGGAGGCCATGACGTCTCGTCGCACCCGGAACTTGAGTTTCGCCGTGCGATGTTGGAGAAACGACCCGAGCCACGCGATCGGGCGCATGGCCAGCGAGTCGTGGCGGCCGATGTCCAGCGCCGCCTGCACCGTGGCGTCCTCGTCCAAGGTGAGCCCGAGCTTGCCCGCGCTGATCTTGTAGGACCGCGCCGGGGTGGACACTTCGACCTCGGTCGCCTGGTACTGCTTGTTGATGGAGCGCACGGTCGCGGCCAGCTCTTCTTCGGGCATGCGACCGATGTCGCGGCCGGCCAGGCGCACGTTGCGTGGAACCTTTCCGCTCGTCCCACCGGTGTCGATGGCCCAGGCGGCGATCAACAGGACCAGGACGAGGAGCGGGATACCGATCCCCAGCAGAGCTTTGCCCCGGCGCGTCGCCATGGTCCACCTTGGCACGCGACGGCTCGTTCGAGCCGCCGGCGCAACAGCTTGCAAGCCGTTCGTCAAGGGTTTGCCATGATGTGACACCGCTGTGACCGGGCTTCCGGCACGCAACCAACCGCACACGGCCGAAGAGGCCGTGGAGAGGAGAGGCAATGGCTGGCATCTGCGAGGGACGGGTCTGCATCGTGACCGGAGCCGGCCGAGGCATCGGTCGGGAGCACGCGCTGATGCTTTCCGACCAGGGGGCGAAGGTCGTGGTGAACGACATCGGCGGTGAGATCGACGGCAGTGGCAAGTCGACCGGACCGGCCCACGACGTCGTGGAGGAGATCGTTGGGCGGGGAGGCGAGGCTGTAGCCAACGGCGATGACATCTCCGATTGGGATGGCGCCAAGCGGCTCATCGATCAGGCGGTCGACTCGTTCGGCGGCCTTGATGTCCTGATCAACAACGCCGGCATCCTGCGCGACCGCATGTTGACCAACATGACCGAAGCGGAGTGGGACGCGGTCATCAAGGTCCACCTCAAGGGCACGTTCGCCCCATCACGGCACGCCGCGGCCTACTGGCGGGAGCGGGCCAAGGCGGGCGAGGCCAACGATGCCCGCATCATCAACACTTCTTCGCCCTCGGGCATCTACGGCAACGTCGGCCAGACGAACTACGGCGCCGCCAAGGGCGGCATCGCGTCGTTCACGATCATCGCGGCCAAGGAGCTCGGACGCTACGGCGTCACCGTCAACGCCATCGCACCGGCCGCGCTGACCCGCATGACCGAGAACCTCGGCATGGGCCAAGCCGACGAGGAGACCAAGGAGAAGTTGTCGCCCCGCTGGATCGCCCCGATCGTCACGTGGCTCGCCTCGCCGGAATCGAGCGATGTCACCGGCCGGGTGTTCGACGTGAGCGGTCAGGCCTTGTCCGTCTCGGAAGGCTGGCACCGCGGGCCTACGGCCGATCCGGTCGACGATCCAGCCCAGATGGGTCCGGTGGTGACCAAGCTGGTGGGCGACGCCCGCCCCAACGCCAACATGTTCGGCTACGACGAAGCCTGATCAGGTCTGAGGAGAACCATGCCGATCGATGCTGATGCTGTCGGTGCCAAGGGTGAGCCGACGCTGCACTCCTGGGACTCCAAGGACTGTTTGCTGTATGCGGTTGGGGTGGGCGCGGGGACTGGGGAGCTGGCGTTCACCACCGAGAACACCGCCGACACCCCCCAGCAGGTGCTGCCCACGATGGCGGTGGTGCTCGGCGCCGGCGGGTTCGGCGCGTTGGGCAAGGTCGGCTCCTTCAACCCGGCGATGCTCGTGCACGGTGAACAGGCCATCGAGCTGCACGGGCCGATCCCGACCAACGGCACCGTGTCCACCGTGGCCGAGATCACGGGGATCTGGGACAAGGGCAAGGGAGCGGTCATCGAGACCAGTTCCGTGTCGACGGACGTGGGCAGCGATCAGCCATTGTTCACGAACCGCTCTGCGGTGTTCATCCGCGGCGAAGGCGGGTTCAGTGGCGACCGCGGGCCGTCCGGCCCCCGCAACGTGGCTCCCGAGCGCCAACCCGATCACGAGATCACCTACCAGACCCGCGAGGACCAAGCTCTGACCTACCGGCTGAGCGGCGACCGCAACCCGCTGCACTCAGATCCGGCGTTCGCGGCGATGGGCGGGTTCCCCAAGCCGATCCTGCATGGTCTGTGCACGTACGGCTTCACCGGTCGCGCCCTCCTCCACACTTTGTGCGGGAGTGACCCGACGCGGTTCGGATCGATGGAAGGCCGGTTCTCGTCGCCCGTCTTCCCCGGCGAGGCGCTGACCGTGCGAATGTGGGTGGACGGCGGCGCGGCGATCTTCCAGACCTGCGGCGACGACGGACGGGTCGTGCTCGACGCGGGACGTTGCACGTTCGAGAGCTGATCCGCACCGTCGCAGGCCGAGTGGTCGGGGTACTGGTCGACCTCGGCAGTCGGTCAGAACAGGCGTAGCTCGCGGGATTCGATGCCTCGCAGGTCGTCGTAATCGACTTCGAGCCAGGCGATGCCGCGGTCGGCGGCGAGGACCCGGGCCTGGGGTCGGACCTGTTGCGCGACGAACAGGCCGCGGACCGGGCGCAACATCGGATCCCGGTTCAAGAAGGCCAGGTATCGGGTGAGCTGTTCGACTCCGTCGATCTCCCCTCGGCGTTTGATCTCCACCGCCACCGACACGCCGTCGCCGTCGCGGCAGAGGAGGTCGACCGGGCCGATGTCGGTCGGGAACTCCCGCCGGACGAGCCGCATGCCATCGGCCAGGCGCCCGCAGTTGGCGGCCAGGAGCTCCTGCAGGTGGGCCTCGACGCCGTCCTTGGTGAGGCCCGGATCCACGCCGAGGTCCCAGGCCGAATCGCTGATCACGTCTTCGAGGGTGATGGTGAGCGTCTCGCCCTTCGGGTTGACGACCGTCCACATGCCATCGCCCTCGAGCAGCCGGTTCGGCGCGTTCATCCAGTTCAATGGCTTGTACGCGCCGCCGTCGGCGTGCACCGCGACACAACCGTCGGCCTTGACCATGATGAGCCTGGTGGCCATCGGCAGGTGAGCGCTCAGCCGCCCGACGTAGTCCACCGAGCACCGGGCGATCAGGACACGCATCAACATCGACGTTAGTGGCGGCCGACCTCGGCCAAGTCGGGCTCAATGACGCTTGGACAGGCGGTCGCCGATGAGCTTGCGGCGCTCCTGCAGCTCCCGGTAGGTGAGCTGGGTCACCTCGTCGGGGTCGACGCCGAAGCTGGCTTTGACACCGGTGAGGTCCATCTCCCAATCGTCGGGGTTCATCCCCACTTCCGACGCGATCCGCTCGCCGTGGTGCCTGGCGAAGTACAGGGAGATCTCGGTGATCTCGGCGAACAGGTCGAGGTCGGGGGCGAGGGTGGCGATGGCGCCGTCCAGGAAGACCAGGTTCTTCACGAACAGCATCAACTCCTTCGGCATCCGGGCGCCGTAACCCAGCAGCGCCTTCACGGTGCGCTGGATCTCGCCGGTGAGCTCCTCGGCGCTGAGCTTGGTGGGGTCGAGCGGCGGGCCTTCCAAGCCGAGGTCGTCGATGATGGCCCGCAGGTCGGCGTCGGGTGGGAGCGCGCCGAGATCACGCAGCGCCTGCATCTGGGCCATGACGTCGTTCATGGAGGCGCCCATGATCAGCCGCAAGAAGGCCAGCCGCCGGGTCTCGCCCAGCCGCCCGGTGATCCCGAAGTCGAGCAGGGCCGTGCGGCCGTCGGGTCGCACGAAAAGGTTCCCGCCGTGCAGGTCGCCGTGGAAGATGCCGTTGAGCATGCAGCCTTCGAGGAAGCCGATCATCCCGGTTCGCACGACCTGCAGGGTGTCGACGCCGGCGCCTTTCATGCCGGCCACGTCGTCGAACGCGAACCCGTCGAGGCGCTCCATCACGAGCACCCGTGGTGTGACCAGCTCGGGGTGAGGGCGGGGGATGACGTAGCCCCGCTGGCCCAGGTCGGCGAAGGAGCGGGCCACGTCGAGCTGGTTCTCGGCCTCCAGGCGGAAGTCGAGCTCTTCGGTGATGGTCTCGGCGAACAGGTCGACCAGGGCCGGCGGGTTGGCCAGCGCGGCCACGGGGATGCGGCCGACGAGGTGGGGTGCCAGCCAAGCCATCACCCGCAGGTCCTCGCGGACGAGGCGGGCCACGTTCGGTCGCTGCACCTTCACCACGACGGGCTCGCCGGTGCGCAGCGTGGCCGCGTGGACCTGGGCGATCGACGCGGCGGCCAGCGGCATCCGGTCGAACGAGGAGAAGACGTCCTCCAGCCGACGACCGAGGTCGCTCTCGACCACCTGGCGCACGTCTTCGAACTGCTCCGGTGGTACCTGGTCCCGACACTTCCGGAACTCACGGACCAGCTCCTCGGGGAATATCCCCTCTCCGGAGGAGATGATCTGCCCGAGCTTGATGTAGGTCGGCCCGAGCGCTTCGGCGGCGCGGCGGAGGCGACGGGACAACCCGGCCCGCAAGCGCGGTGTGCCCTTGCCCGCCCGCCGTTCCCGCAACGCCCACAGCCCGACCGCGGCACCCAGATGGCGGACCACGGTCACCACGCGCAGGCCGGGCGGGAGCCGGCGGACCCGCACGAGATCCGGTAGCTCCCGCCGGACCTTGACCCGCACCGCCCGGATGTCCTGGCGCCAGACCATGGCCTCCGGATCGACGATCCACGGTGGGTCGTCGCTGAACGCGCCGATGGCCAGATCGGGCGGGGCCACGGCAGACATCGCAGCGAGTCTGACACTGCTCGTCGGGCCGCCCGGCACCGGGAGGGCCCGTCTCGGTGTGGGTACGCTGCCAACCCAGGACTGGGGGTAGGGGACGGCGATGATCGACCGCTGGATCGTGGACGACGAGCCGAGCCCGACCTATCCGCTGTACACGCGGGGCAACATCGGGGAGGTCTACCCGCTGCCGGTCACGCCTCTGACCTGGACGTTCGGCGCCATCCCGGCGTCGGAACAGGGTTGGCGTGACGCGCTCGAACGGTTCGGCGCGTTCACCCGCGACGAGTTCAGCGACGACCGCATCGAGATCCTCGGCTGCTTCGGCGGCTACGGCTACCTCAACGTGTCAGTCAGCCGGTTGCTGGGCGTGCGGACGCCCGGCCTCACCCCCGAGCAGATCGACTACTCGTTCTGGGGCGAGATGCCCGGCGTTCCGCCCTATCAGGCGAAGCCGGGGGACGAGAACCGCGAGCGGACCGCGGCCATCCAGACCACGTTGCAGTGGATCCTCACGGTCGACGACCTTCCCGAACTGCGGGACGACGCCGCGCTCATGGCCCAGCTGCGGGCCGCTCGCCCCGACTTCGCCAGCCTCGAGGACCGGCAACTGTTCGACTACAGCCGGGATCGGGTGCCCGAATTGCGGCGGCTCTTCGCCAACCACCTCTTCATCACGTACTGCGCAACGGTGCCGGTCGGGATCATCCAGAGCGTTTGCCGCGAGCTCGGCGATCCGTCGATGGCCATGCGTCTCGTGGCCGGCATCGGAGACGTCGATTCGGCGGCACCGTCCACCGCGCTGTGGGCCATGGGTCGCCGAGTCGCGGCGTCGGAGTCCCTCGGTGCTGCGTTCGAGGCGGGCGTGGACGGGCTGTGCGACCGGTTGCGGGAGACCGCCTCATCGGGCGGTGTGGAAGCAGTGGACGCGGCTGCCTTCTTGGCTGACCTCGATCGGTTCCTCTACGACTACGGCTCGCGCGGCCCGAACGAGTGGGAGACGAGCGCACCGAGCTGGGAGACCTGCCCGGAGCTGGCGCTGGCCGCCATCGAGCGGATGCGGCTCGGCGGCGACAACGACGATCCGGCCCGGCACCGCGCCGCTCTAGCCGCGGACCGCGAGGCGCTCGGCCCGGAGATGGCCGCGAAGCTGGGCAGTGACCAGGAAGCCCACGATCAGTTCCAGGCGGCGCTCGGTGCAGCTCGACTCTTCCTCGCCGGCCGGGAACGGACCAAGACGACGGTGATCCGGTTGGTCAACGAGATGCGGATGGCCAACAACCACCTGGGCCATCGCCTGGTCGAGCGGAGCCTGCTCGACCGGGCCGAGGACCTGTCGATGCTGCGAGCCGAGGAGGTCGACCGTTTCCTCGATGATCCGTCGGCGTTCGGGGACATCATCCGCGCCCGCGCCGCCGACTACGCCACCCTCTTCGACCTCGAACCGCCGTTCGTGGTGGACGGCACCGTGCCGCCCCTCGCCACGTGGGCTCGCCGTGACCGGGCTGTGGCCGGAACCGTCGCCGGAGAGAAGCTCGAAGGCATCCCGGGCTGCCCGGGTCAGGCCAGCGGCCGGGCCAGGGTGATCCTCGACCCGCTCGACCCTTCGGCGCTCGAGCCGGGCGACGTGTTGATCGCCCCGATCACCGATCCGGCCTGGACCCCGCTTTTCGTGACGGCAGCCGCCGTGGTGGTCGACGTCGGTGCCCAGATCAGCCATGCAGTGATCGTCAGCCGTGAGCTGGGCATCCCCTGTGTCGTGTCGGTCACCGACGCCACCCGTCGGATCCCCGACGGTGCGACGGTCACCGTCGACGGCACGGCTGGCACGGTCACCGTCGACAGTTGAGCGACAGTTGCACGTTGATCCCCGGGGCTGAGGTGAGCGGGTGCTTGCCTCGGTCTTGCGGTCCACGGGCTGTCGGCTCCCCCGGTACGATGCCCCAGCCGTCGCCAGCGGTAACGGCGTCGCTCCCTCCCACCCCGGGCGGTCTTCCAGCGCCCTTGTCGAGGCCCTACGAACGATGAGCGCCGAGCCGCGGACCACCGGAGACTGGAGCCTCGTCGCGCGCCAGCAGGCCGCCGTGGCCGACCTCGGCAAGCTCGGGCTCGAGGCGACCCCGCTCGACAGGCTGCTGCAGGAAGTGGCTCGAAGCGTGGCCCAGGTGTTGGCGGTCGACAGCGTGGTCCTGCTCGAGCTGATGCCTTCGTGGCGAGAGCTTCGGATCAGAGCGGCGATGCTGGATCTCGCGCCGGTCGGCTCCCAGCATCTGGATGGCCTCATGATTCCCGCCGGGCGAGGCTCCCAGGCCGGGTACACGCTCATGTTGGGCCGGCCGGTGGTCGTTACCGACCTGGACACCGAACGGAGGTTCACCCCCACCAGGTTGAGCGGCGGCATCCGCGTACGAAGCGGGCTGACCGCCATGATCGGTTGGGATGATCGGCCATGGGGTGTGGTCGGCGCGCACTCGCGTCACCCCCGTTCGTATTCCGACGATGACATCCACTTCCTCCAGTCAGTGGCCAACGTCGTCGGCTTGACGATCCAGAGGGCTGAGGTGGAGGGCGAGTTGCGTGAGCGTTCGGCGCGGCTCGACCTCTCGTTGGCCGCCGGAGGCCTCGGGAGCTGGCAGTGGGAGGTGGCCGCCGACCGGGTGACGTTCTCCACTTCGTTGCAGCAGCTCCTCGGTCTCGCCGCGGGCTCGTTCTCAGGAGCGCCGGACGACTTCCTGGCCATGGTTCATGACGACGACCGGGAGTCGGTCCGAACTTCGCTGGTCGCGTCAGCCGCTGAGCGCCGCGACAACCACTTGACCTATCGGGTCATCCGGCCCGACGGCGAGATCCGCTGGTTCGAATCACGCGGCCGAGTGGTCGTCGACGGGGACGGCAGGTTGATGCGGATGGTCGGGGTGGCGGCTGACATCACCGATCGGCGCCTGGTCGAGGAGATAAAGGCCTCGCTGCTCGAACGCGAACACCAGGCTCGTCTCGATGCGGAGCAGGCGCGGGAGCGTCTGTCCTTCCTCGCCGGGGCAAGCCAGTCGTTGAGCAGCAGCCTCGTGCCCTCGGTCATCTATCGCCGGCTGGCCGACCTGGTGGTTCCCGAGCTGTGCGACATCTGCCTCGTGGACACCTTCGGTGAGGAAGGCCTGCTGGTCGAGACGGCGGCGGCTCACGTCCTGCCGGAGCAGGGCTACCTCGTACGCCAGTTGCGGAAGCGTCGGCGAGCGGCTGGTGGCGACGGTCTGTGGAGCGTCCGGCGGACGGTGCGCCGCGCTCGGTCGGAGCTGGTTCAGGACATCACCGATGCCGACCTGCAGCAGGCGGCCAGCGACGGCGAGCACCTTGCCATGCTGCGAGCCGTGTCGCCCGGGTCGGCGATGGTCGTGCCGCTCATGGCCCGGGGCCGGGTGATCGGCGGGCTGACCCTCATCGCGACCAACGACAGTCGACACTTCGACGAGGAAGACCTCACCCTCGCCGAAGACCTCGCCGGCCGTGCGGCCATGGCCGTCGACAACGCCCGTCTGTTCGAGTCCCGCAGCTTGGTGGCACGAACCCTGCAGACCTCGCTGTTGCCACCCGCCCTCCCGATCCTGCCGGGCATGACGCTGGCGGCGCGCTATCGCGTGGCCGAGGGTGACATCGATATCGGCGGTGACTTCTATGACGTGTTCGAGGTGGACGACGGGCTGTGGGCCGCCGTCATCGGCGACGTGTGCGGTCGCGGACCAGACGCCGCGGCGCTCACCGGCCTGGTGCGCCACTCGGTGCGTGCTGCGGCCGTGCGCGACGACCGTCCGAGCCACGTCCTCGGCCAGACCAACGACGCCATCCTCGATCAGATCGACGACACCCGCTTCTGCACCGCGGTGTTCGTGCGCCTCGTCCTCCCACGGGAACCCGGCCAGCCGGCCGAGCTCACCGTGTGCTGCGGCGGCCATCCTCGGCCGATGATCTTGCGGGCCGACGGCTCGGTGGCGCGGATCGACGCGCCGGGGACGCTGCTCGGCGTGCTGCCCAGCCCGCCACTGGCCGACGTGGCCGTGAAGCTCGAACCGGGCAGCTCGCTCGTGCTGTACACCGACGGGATCACCGAGGCCCGTCACGAAGGCGAGGAGTTCGGTGAGGACGGCTTGATGCGCCAGCTGGTCGACATGCAGCACCTCGACGCCGACGCCTTGGCCGCCCACATCGACCGGGTGGTGACCGAGTGGAAGGACGGCGGCAACGATGACACCGCGGTGATGGTCCTCCGCGTCGACCCCACCTGAGCCGACGGACTTTCCTGGGACAACGGCGCGCGTCATCCGCGCGCCGTTGTCCCAGGAAGGAAAGAGGCGACGGCCTCGAGCGCCCGCTCGGCCAGGTCGGGGTGGCAGATCAGGAGGTCCGGCAGGTACGGATCGGGGTGGTTGTAGGTGAGGGGCGAACCGTCGAGGCGGGTGGCGTGCAGGCCGGCGGCCAAGGCGACGGCCACGGGCGCGCACGAGTCCCATTCGTGCTGACCGCCAGCGTGGGCGTACACCTCGGCCGCACCGAGGATCACCGCAGACGCCTTGGCTCCGGCCGATCCCATCGTGACGAGATCTGCGTCCAGCTCATTGGCCAGGTGAGACCCGATCGCTGGCGGCCGACTCCGGCTCACGATCACCCGCGGGCGGGCAGGGGGATCGGCGGGAAGATGGGGCGGAGGGTTGGTGGCCAGCACCAGACGCTGGGCCGGCAGGGCGACCGCTCCGGCGATCGGCCGGCCACGTTCCACGAGCGCCACGTGCACGGCCCAATCCGCTCGGGGTGGTTCGCCGTACTCCCGGGTGCCGTCGAGCGGGTCGATGATCCACACCCGTTCGGACGCCAGGCGCGCTGGGTCATCGGCGCCTTCCTCGGACAGCACGGCGTCCTCAGGCATGGCGTCGCTCAGCCGCCCGACGAGGAACTCATGGGAGCGCTGGTCGCCTTGCTCCTTGAGGCTTTCGACGTCGCAACCCTGCGCCGACAGGCGCGCCCTCAGGTCGAGCAACAGCGCTCCGGCCTCCGCCGCCAGCTCCGCGGCCAGCCGATGATCCCGTTCGGTGGCGCCCATCCGGTGTGTCTACCGCGCGTCGCCGCTGGTGTCGGTCGCCGGAGCGACCACCTAGCCTGATGCGACCCTATGGCGACCTACCAGCTCAGCGACCTGCGAGCCCTCGAGGCTGAGTCCATCCACATCATGCGGGAGGTGGCGGCCGAGTTCGAGCGCCCGGTCCTGCTGTTCAGCGGGGGCAAGGACTCGATCGTGATGCTGCGGCTGGCCGAGAAGGCGTTCTGGCCGGCCCGCATCCCGTTCCCGGTGATGCACGTCGACACCGGCCACAACTTCCCGGAGGTCTTGGCCTTCCGGGACCAGCGGGTGAACGAGCTCGGAGTGAAGCTGGTGGTCGCGTCGGTGCAGGAAGCGATCGACCGCGGTCGGGTGACCGAGGAGACCGGACCGAGGGCGAGCCGCAACCGGCTCCAGACGACCACCTTGCTGGACGCCATCGAGCAGCATCGATTCGATGCGGTGTTCGGCGGTGCCCGGCGCGACGAGGAGAAGGCCCGGGCCAAGGAGCGGGTCTACAGCTTTCGGGACGACTTCGGTCAGTGGGACCCGAAGAACCAGCGGCCCGAGCTCTGGAGCCTCTACAACGGCCGGCACCGCGCCGGAGAGCACATCCGCGTCTTCCCGTTGTCGAACTGGACCGAGCTCGACATCTGGCAGTACATCGCCGCCGAGGGCATCGAGATCCCCGCGATCTACTACGCGCATCAACGCGAGGTCTTCTTCCGGGACGGAATGCTGTTGGCGGTCAGCCAGTTCGTGACGTTGATGGACGACGAGGAGCCCTTCGTGGAGACCGTCCGCTATCGCACGGTCGGTGACGCGTCGTGTACCGGCGCGGTCCGGTCAGGTGCGGCCACCACCGATCAGGTGATCGCCGAAGTGGCTGCCACCAGGATCACCGAACGGGGTGCCACAAGAGCCGACGACCGGGTCAGCGAAGCCGCCATGGAGGACCGCAAGCGCGAGGGTTATTTCTAGTGGCTGAGCTCTTGCGGTTCGCTACGGCCGGGTCGGTCGATGACGGCAAGTCGACGCTGATCGGGCGCCTGCTCTATGACTCCAAGGCCATCTTCGAAGACCAGTTGGAGGCCGTCGAACGGTCGAGTGAGGCCATGGGAGCGGACTACACCAACTTGGCGCTGCTGACCGACGGCCTGCGGGCCGAGCGCGAACAAGGCATCACCATCGACGTCGCCTACCGGTACTTCGCCACGCCCAAGCGGAAGTTCATCATCGCCGACACCCCAGGCCACATCCAGTACACCCGCAACATGGTCACCGGCGCGTCGACCGCTGATCTGGCCCTCGTGCTGGTCGACGCCCGCAACGGCCTGGTCGAGCAATCCCGCCGTCACGCGTTCCTGGCGTCCCTCTTGCGCATCCCCCACCTCGTGCTCTGTGTCAACAAGATGGACCTCGTCGGTTGGTCCGAGGAGCGCTTCGAGGAGATCAAGGACGAGTTCCGCACGTTCGCCATGAAGCTGGACGTCACCGACCTGACGTTCATCCCGATCTCCGCCCTGCACGGCGACAACGTCGTGTCCCGCTCGCCCAACAGCCCTTGGTATGAGGGCTCGTCCCTGTTGCACCACCTGGAGCAGGTGCACATCGCCAGCGATCGCAACCTCATCGATGCGCGCTTCCCTGTTCAATACGTCATCCGGCCGATGAGCGACCAGTGGCACGACTATCGCGGCTACGCCGGAGTGGTGGCCGGAGGCGTGTTGAAGCCGGGCGACGAGGTGATGGTCCTGCCGTCCGGCTTCAGCTCGACCATCGCGTCCATAGAGACCTTCGACGGTCAGGTGGCCGAGGCCTACGCGCCGATGGCCGTGTCGATCCGTCTGGCCGACGACATCGATGTCTCTCGGGGCGACCTGCTGTGCCGTCCGCACAACCAGCCCTCCGTCGGTCAGGACATCGACGCCATGGTCTGCTGGATGGGCGATACATCGGCCCTCATGAGCAACACGAAGCTCGGCATCAAGCACACGACTCGATCAGCACGCTGCCTGGTGAAGGATCTGCAGTACCGGCTCGACGTGAACACACTGCACCGCGACGAGCACGCCGACTCTCTGCGGCTCAACGAGATCGGTCGGGTGAGCCTGCGCACCACCGTGCCGCTGTTCTACGACGAGTACCGCCGCAATCGGACGACCGGCAGCTTCGTCCTGATCGACGAAGCCACGAGCTCGACCGTCGGAGCCGGCATGATCCTCGGCCCCCACCCAGTGAGCCAGCCGTTGCCGCTGTCGACCGTGCGCTCGGACGTCACGTGGCAGACGGGTGGGGTGCGGCGGGAGGACCGTCCGTTCACAGGGGCCACGGTGTGGCTGACGGGGCTGTCGGGTTCGGGGAAGTCGACGGTGGCAGTGGAGTTGGAGCAGGTGTTGGTGGCCGGCGGCCGGCCGGCCTACCGCCTCGACGGAGACAACCTCCGTCATGGCCTGAACGCCGACCTCGGGTTCTCGGCCGCCGATCGTCACGAAAATGTGCGGAGGGCCGGTGAGGTGGCCCGGTTGCTCGCCGACGCCGGTGTCGTGGCCATCGTCCCGCTCATCAGTCCATACCGCGCCAGTAGGGATCAGGTGCGGGCGATGCACGAGCGCGATGACCTGACATTCGTGGAGGTCTTCGTCGACACGCCGTTGTCCGAATGCGAGAGTCGCGACCCGAAAGGCCTGTACGCGAAGGCACGCGCCGGCGAGATCACTGGCTTCACCGGGATCGACGATCCCTATGAGCCTCCCTTGCGTGCGGAGCTGGTCCTGACCCCCGCCGACGGCGCGCCCCGCGAGCAGGCGCATCGTGTTCTCGACGCCATGGCCGCGGCGTAGCCCTGCTACTGCGTCGAGAACGTCCCTCGGGCCACGCGGACGGCCCGTCGGACCAGATCCCGCAGTTCGTCCTCGTCGACGCCGGCGGCCACGAGAGCCTGAACCCGCGCTTCGAGCGCTTCGGCCTCAGCCTCGGACGCCTGGCCGGTCCCGCTCCGACCCACCACATCAGGCGGCAGGCGGGGCGTGGTCACGGCGGTGACGGCCAAGAGGGCCAAAGCCGCGGCCGCGGCGAGCAGGCCGAACGTCACCGCGGCACCGCTGTTGTCGTTGATCGACGCGATGATCATCCCGGGGATCGCCACCGCGAAGAACACGGCCATGGCGACCACCCGAACCACTCGCGGAGACATCGGGCGGAACGGTAGCGGCGGCACGACGGGCAGCCCGTCTCCCTGTGGGTCAGCCGGAGGGTCGCCGCTAGGGTCGCCGGCTGTGGACGGGCCAGTGTCGGCTTCCGCAGTCACCCGAGTCCATCTCGTGGCCAAGACCCATCTCGACCTGGGCTTCACTGGCTTGGCGTCAGAGGTCGTGGACCGCTACTTCAACGACTTCTTCCCCCAAGCGATCGCGGTGGCCGCCGAGCTGCGGGCCGCAGGACCGGAACGGCTCGTCTGGACCACTGGATCGTGGCTCGTCTGGAGAGCTCTCGAAACGGCCCAGCCCAATCAGCGTCGGTTGATCGAGCAGGCGATCATCGACGGTGATCTCTGCTGGCATGCGCTCCCGTTCACGCTGCACACCGAGCTGGCCGACGTCGGATTGATCGAGTCCGCGCTCGGCATCTCCACCGAGCTCGATGTGCGCTTCGAGCGGCGCACGATCGCCGCCAAGATGACCGACGTACCCGGTCACACGCGCGGTCTCGTCCCATTGCTGGCCGCGGCGGGGGTCCGCTTCCTACACATCGGCGTGAACCCCGCCTGTCCGATGCCAGACGTGCCGCCGGCGTTTCGGTGGCGGTCGCCCGACGGAGCCGAGGTGGTCGTCATGTACCACGGCGGCGGGTACGGAGGCTTCCAGTCGGTGCCCGGCTGTGAGGACGCGCTGACGTTCCTGCCGGCGGGTGACAACCTCGGCAGCCCCAGCGCGGAACAGGTCCGCGCCGGGTTCGCAGCTGCCGCGCTTGTCGCCCCAGGTGCACAAGTGGTGGCTTCAACGCTAGATCGGTTCGCAGTGGCCTTGGAAGCAAGCGGCGCGATCGAACACCTTCCGGTGGTCGCCGCCGAGATCGGCGACACCTGGATCCACGGCGCGGCGTCAGATCCGCAGAAGTTGGCCCGCTACCGGACGCTCCTCGCGGGGCGCCGGTCATGGTTCGGTGCGGCCACCTCAATCCATGAGCTCAACGGAGCGCGTGCGACGGCCTTCGACCGGGCCCTGCTGCCGCTGGTGGAACACACCTGGGGGCTCGACGAGAAGATCACTTTGCACGACGCCACGCGGTGGACCGGTGAGGCCTTGGACGAGCTGCGCAAGGAGCCGGCCACCCGTCGGTTCGAGGCGTCGTGGGCCGAGCAAGGGGACTACGCCGCGGACGGCGAACGCGCACTGCGTCGGGCGCTCGGTCCGTCCTACGACCACCGGATCGACGACTTGCTCTCGGCAACCGAACCCTCTCGGCCTCTGGGCCCGGCCGACGAGCCGGTCGGCTTCCAGTCCCAGCCGATCGACGAGGTGCTGACCTTGACTGGGTGGGTAATCGGGTTGGATCCGGCGGATGGCGCGATCACGACGCTCGTCCAACGCCGCACCGGGCGGGTGTTGGCCGATGCCGATCACCGGCTGGCCTGGTTGCGCTACCAGACGTTCGCGGCTGCGGACTACGAGCATTTCCACGCCGCATACAACTGCGCGCGCCCCGAAGACGAGTGGTGGGCCTTGCTCGACTACACCAAGCCCGGCATCGGACGGGGCGGGGCGGTGTCGGCTTGGTGGTCGGCCACGCCGGCCCGATCGTGGCTGCAGTCCGGCGACGGTGAGGACACCGTGCTGCTGCGGTCGACGTTCGCGGGTCTCGCTTCGGAGCGGTTCGGCGCTCCGGCTGAGCTGTGGACGAGGATCGTCCTGCCCCACGACGGTCAGAGCGCGGCCGTCGACGTGTCGTGGTTCGACAAGCCGGCGTGTCGCCTGCCGGAAGCGACCTGGTGCTCGTTCGTGCCGCGGGTCACCGATCCTGATCGTTGGCTGTTCGACAAGCTCGGCCAGGATGTGTCGCCGCTCGATGTCGTGTCCCGCGGTGGCCGGTCCCTGCACGCGGTGGGACGCGGTGCCCGCTATGACGGGCCAGACGGCCCGCTCAGCCTGCTCACCCATGACGCCGCCCTGATCGCGCCGGGCCGTCCGGCCTTGCTCGAGTTCACCGACGAAGTGCCAGACTTGTCGGGCGGCCTCCACGTGCTCTTGCACGACAACGTCTGGGGCACGAACTTCCCCATGTGGAGCGAGGGCGACGCTCGATTCCGATTCGACCTCGACCTCGACGCTCGACCCGATCGCCGGCCATAGCGACAGGCGTGCAAGGGGTGGTACCCGTCGAGCAGGCACGTCCAGGCGGTCCTATTGCGCTCCGAGTAGCTCGGAAAGTGCCTACCGGATCAGGGCGACGGCATCGATGAGGGTCGTGATGCGATCGCAGTCGACTTGGGGGCGCAGGTCGAGGGGGTCCATCAAGACGGGATGGACCCCGGCAGCGCGAGCTCCGACCACGTCGTACTGGTAGGTGTCACCGATGTGCACGGCTCGATCGGCGGGCACGCCGGCGACGTCGAGGGCGAGTCCGAAGATGGCCGGGTCGGGTTTGGCCACACCGACCGCTCCGGAATCGATGATGCCGGCGAGCTCGACCCCAGGACCGGGCCCCACCTGGCATATGCCCGCATCGGCCAGCGAGCGGGCGATCGTGCCGTCGGCGTTCGAGACGATCACCAGCGGTAGGTCCAGCTCGGCCAGGGCAGCCAGGCCCTCGGCGGCCCACGGCAGCGGCTCTCGCCAGAGATGGGTCGTCTCCCACACACCCTCCAGCACGGCGATCCCGCTTGCCAGGTCCGCTTCTAGCACTCCGGCCGCCGTGGCGTACTCCCGGTGGTAGTCGCCGAACTCCTCCGGCACGGCGTGGGCGTCGTCGATGGCCAGCACGCCGCGGTAGTGGGCCTCCAGCAGGAGGGCTCGATCGATCTCGAGGCCGGCATCGGCGAAGTGACCGGTGATCGTGTCCACGTGAGGGGTCACCAGCACGCCGCCCACATCGAGGAAGACGGCATCGAACCGCCGAGCTGGTGCGAGCACCTCAGCGGGCCAGGGGCTTGTAGCGGATGCGGTGGGGCTGATCGGCTTCGGCTCCCAGCTCGCGGTGGCGGAACGTTTCGTACTCGCTGAAGTTGCCCTCGAACCAGCGGACCTGGCTTTCGCCTTCGAAGGCGAGGATGTGGGTCGCGACCCGGTCCAGGAACCAGCGGTCATGGGTGATGACCACGGCGCATCCGGCATAGGAGTCGAGCGCGTCCTCGAGTGAGCGCAGGGTGTCGACGTCGAGGTCGTTCGTGGGCTCGTCCAGCAACAGCACGTTGCCGCCGGTCTTCAACACCTTCGCCAGGTGCACCCGGTTGCGTTCTCCCCCTGACAGCACGCCGACCTTCTTCTGCTGGTCGGAGCCTTTGAAGTTGAACGAAGCCACATACGCCCGGCCGTGCATCTCGCGCCCGCCGACCACCAGGTCATCGCGACCGTCGGTGATCTCCTCGTAGACCGTGCGCTCCGGGTCGAGCGCGTCACGACTCTGATCCACATAGGCCAGCTGCACCGTGGGACCGATTCGCACCGCCCCGTCGTCGGGCTGCTCGCCGCCGGTGAGCATGCGGAACAGCGTCGTCTTTCCGGCGCCGTTGGGGCCGATCACGCCGACGATGCCAGCTCGCGGCAACCTGAACGAGAGATCCTCGATCAGTAGGCGGTCGCCATAGCCCTTGCGGACGTGCTCGACCTCTATCACCAGGTCGCCCAGCCGTTCCCCTGACGGGATGAAGATCTCGAGCTTGTCGGTCCGCCCGTCGGCCGCCTTGGACTCGGCCAGCAGCTTCTCGTAGGCCACGAGCCGGGCCCGGCCCTTGGCCTGCCGAGCCTTGGGTGCCATACGAACCCACTCGAGCTCGTGGGCCAGCGTGCGGGCGCGGGCCGACTCCTGCTTCTCTTCCCGGGCCAGCCGAGCCTGCTTCTGCTCCAGCCAGCTGGAGTAGTTGCCCTCGAAGGGGATGCCGCGGCCTCGATCCAGCTCGAGGATCCAGCCGGCCACGTTGTCGAGGAAGTAGCGGTCGTGGGTGATGGCGACGACGGTGCCGGAATAGTCGCGAAGGAAGCGCTCCAACCATGCCACCGACTCCGCGTCGAGGTGGTTGGTCGGCTCATCGAGCAGAAGGAGATCGGGTCGGGACAGCAGCAGGCGGCACAACGCGACGCGGCGCCGTTCGCCACCCGACAACGTCGCCACGTCCGCCTCGCCGGGCGGCACCCGCAGGGCATCCATGGCGATGTCGACGGTGCGCTTCAGGTCCCAGGCGCCCGCCGCCTCTATGCGCTTCTCCAGCTCGGCTTGGCGATCGCCCAGCTTCTCGTAGTCGGCCTCAGGGTCAGCCCACCCGGCCAGCACCTCGTCGTAATCGGCCAGCAGACCTGCCGTCTGGCCGACCCCGTCCATCACGTTGCCCATGACGTCCTTGGCCGGATCCAGGTGCGGCTCCTGTTCGAGCATCCCGACCGTGAAGCCGCCGGTGAGCCTGGCCTCGCCGGTGAACCCGTCATCGGCTCCGGCCATGATCGCCAGGAGCGACGACTTGCCTGCACCGTTCGGCCCGAGCACGCCGATCTTCGCCCCCGGGTAGAACGCCAGCGTGATGTCCTTCAGCACCTCGCGATCCGGCGGGTGGAACCGGCTGACCTTGTACATGGTGAAGATGAACTGGGCGGCCATGGGGGAGCGAGGCTAGCGACGCTGCGGCGACGATCAGCCCGCTGACGGTTCAGCCGAGCTTGCCGCGGGAGGAGGCGTGGGGCGGTGGGATGGGTAAGCGCCCCAGCGCAGTGGCGATCGTCCGCAGCTCATCGGTGGACAGGTCGAGCAGGAGCTCGGGGGGCTTGGCGAAGCCCTCCATCCCCGCGGCTCGCACCTTCTCCCCGGCGGGGGTGAGCGACACCGTCTTGACCCGCCGGTCGGTCTGGCCAGGACGACGCTCCACGAGACCAAGCTGTTCCAATCGGTCCACCCGAGCGGTGATCCAGGACGGGTCACAAGCCCAATGCTCGGCCAGGTCCCTCTGGGCCACCGCGCCATCGGGTTGCAGGTGGAACAACGTGATGAGGTCGGTGCCGGTCAGCCCCAGCTCGGAGGCCACCCGCTCCCGTTCCTCCTGCTGGGAGATGAACAGGTTGGCCATCGCCTGCCAAGCACTGCGCGCCAGGGCGTCGCGTGTTGACCGTCGCCGACCCCCCTGGTCCATGCTCCCCAGGGTAATCGCTCCTTGTGTCAAGTCAACCTTTGTCACAGAACATTGTTGGCAATCATAAACGCTTGACAAGACTCAAGTATGCTGAAACGGTGTTCGCCATGTCTCCAGCACCAGCCATCGAAGTTGTGGACGTCAGGAAGAAGTTCGGCGATGTGACCGCGTTGGACGGCGTCGATCTCAGCGTCGAACCCGGCACAGTGTTCGGCCTGCTCGGCCCGAACGGAGCCGGCAAGACGACCATGGTCCGCATCCTCACCACCATCATCCGGCCCGACACCGGCACGGCCAAGGTCCTGGGTCTCGATGTCTTGAGCGATCCACGGCGCGTGCGATCCAGCATCGGCCTGGCCGGCCAGTACGCGGCGGTCGACGAGCAACTCACCGGTCGCGAGAACCTGCGCTTGGTCGGTCGTCTCACCCATCGTCCGAAGGCTGAGACAGCAAGGCGCAGCGACGAGCTGCTCGAGCTGTTCGAGCTCCACGACGCGGCAGATCGAACGATCAAGACCTACTCCGGTGGGATGCGCCGTCGTCTGGACCTCGCTGCTTCGCTGGTCCACCGGCCCCCGGTGCTGTTCCTCGACGAGCCGACCACCGGGCTCGACCCGCGCAGCCGCAACGACCTCTGGGACCTCATGCGCCAACTGGTGTCCGAGGGGACGACGCTGTTGCTGACCACCCAGTACCTCGAAGAAGCCGATCAGCTCGGCGATCGCATCGCGGTGATCGACCACGGCAGAGTCATCGCCGAAGGCACCTCGGGAGAGCTCAAGGCGCAGCTGGGCAACACGGTGCTGGAGGTGTCCTTCGCCGACGGCGACACGGCTCGCCGGGCGCTCCCTGTGCTCGACCGGATCGCACCGGGGGGCGAGGTGGACGGGGCCAGAGCGCATCTCACCGTCGAAGACGGTCCGCGAGCGGCCATGGAATCCCTGCGGGAGCTCGACGGCGCGGGGATCACCGTGAGCGGCCTGGCCCTGCGGGAACCCAGCCTGGACGACGTGTTCCTCTCACTCACCGGCCACCGGGCCGAAGACGTCGAGCCAGAAGATGACGCCGATTCCGACGTCACGGTCGAAAAGCCGCCAACCCCTGGCGGCCCCGACCGGTCCGTCTCGGTCTCAGGAGGTGTGGCATGACCGCCACGAACTTGTCCGCTTCGCCAGGCGCCGTCGTGGCGCCTGTCCCCGCCGCCGACGATCCTGAAGGGTCCCGGCTGTCCTGGGCGGCGCGGGACACCCTCGCCGTCACCGGCCGCAACCTGCTGCACTACCTCCGGGTGCCGCAGCTGCTCGTGTTCACGTTCGTGCAGCCGATCATGTTCGTGCTGCTGTTCCGCTACGTGTTCGGCGGGGCGATCCCCATCCCCGGGATCAGCTACGTCAACTACCTGATGCCGGGCATCTTCGGCCAGACCGTCGTGTTCGGCGCGGTTTCCACCGGCATCGGCCTGGCCGAGGACATGAGCACGGGGATCATCGAGCGGTTCCGATCTCTGCCGATGGCGTCGATGGCCGTGCTGGCCGGACGCACGACGGCCGACCTCGTCCGCAACGTCTTCGTGGTGATCGTGATGTTCGCGGTCGGCTACGGCGTCGGGTTCCGGCCGGGCGGCTCGATCATCGCCATCCTCTTCGGCCTCCTGCTGGTCCTCGGCTTCGCCTTCGCGTTGTCCTGGGTGTTCGCCAACGTCGGCATGAAGGCTCCCAACGGCGAGGCGGCCCAAGCTGTGTCGTTCCCGCTGTTGTTCCCGCTGACGTTCGCGTCGTCGGCGTTCGTGCCGGTGAACTCGATGCCGGGATGGTTGCAGGGGTTCGCCGCCCATCAACCGGTCACGGTCGTCATCAACGCCACGCGCGGCCTGATGCTCGGGCCCGACACTGCCGCCGGCCTGCGCCACGCCGGCCTGTTCACGACATCGACCACCAGTTACGTGCTGCAGTCGCTGGCCTGGATCGCCGTGATCCTGCTCATCTCCGCCCCCGCGGCGGTTCGGCGCTTCCGGCAGGCCGCTTGAGCCACTCGACGCGCGAACATGGGCGGCGCCGCAAACGGTACGGAGGGGACAAAGCCATGGCCTACAGCGAGGGCCGCGTCGTACACGACGCCGACGCCCACATCATGGAGTGGCCGACCTGGCTCGTGGACTACGCCGAGCCGGACGTCCGGGAACGCCTGACGCCGCGAGATCCAGATGACGGCTCGGGTCGCCCGGTGGACGTCGAACGGATGCGGGCCAAGCACGCCAGCGACGAGTACCGCGCGGTCGAGGCCGACGAGATCATGGCCCGCAAGAACTTCGCCGCGACTGGAGGTTTCATCGCTGAGGACCGGCCCCGGGCTCTGGACCTGCTGGGCTTCGCCAGTCAGCTCCTGTTCAACACGTTCCACAACGGGCGCTTCGCTGCCCTCGAGCGCACCGAGCAGGACCTCGTCTACGGCGCGGCGCGCGCCCACAACCGAGGCATGGTCGACTTCTGTTCGGTGGACCAGCGTCTCCTGCCCACCTGCTACGTGCCGCTGGCCGACTTCGGCCGGGCCGAAGCCATGGCCCGCGAATCGGTGGCGATGGGAGCAGCCGCCCTGCTCGTGCCTTCGGCCTGCCCGATCGGTCACTCGCCGAGCCACATCGGGCTGGATCCTGTTTGGGCCACCGCCGAGGAGGCCGGCATCCCGGTGGTGTTCCACGTGGGCGGGGGTGGTGACCACTTCGACAAGACGTACTTCCTGAACGGGCTGCCCATCCCGCCGGACTTCCACGGCGGTGAGGAGAACTTCCGCTCGGTCGATTACATGGCCATCCCGGGTCCGCCGATGCAGACCATCGCCACCATGATCTTCGACGGCGTGCTGGACCGGTTCCCGCAGCTCAAGATCGGTGTCATCGAGCAGGGCGCGATCTGGATGCCGAGCTGGATGCGCCAGATGGAATCGGCGTTCGACGCCTTCCACCGCCACGAAGAGCGCCTGCAGGCGCTGAAGCTGCGACCGACCGAGTACGTGCAGCGCCAGGTTCGGGCCACGCCGTACCCCACCGAGGACGTGGGTTGGATCACCGAGCAGGTCGGCCCGGACATCTGCCTGTTCTCCTCTGACTACCCCCATGTGGAGGGCGGGCGGCGGCCGATCGAACGGTTCGAAGCCTCCCTCGGCGACGCGTCGGAGGATGTGCGTCAACGCTTCTACTGCGACAACTTCATCGAACTTATGGGAACGGCGGCCCGGTCACTCGTGTCGAGCTGAGACCGACCCACCGCGGTCGCCCGACCGCCGCTGGTCTGAACGGATGGTGCCACCACCACTCGCCGCGCGGTAGTGGCACCCTGGAAGTCCCAGGTCGAACGCGTTGTACTTCTCTCATGCACACTTGGACCATCACCCTGGTCCTGCGGCGAGAGCTGCGCCGGCGGGCCGTGGCGTTGGCCGGCCTGGCCCTTACCGTCGCCCTCGGCGGCGGGGTCACCATCGGTTCCCTGGTGGCCGCTCACCGAACCGATCGCGCCTACCCGGACTATGTGCGCCGAGCTCAGGTACCCGAACTGGTGATCAACCCGAGCCTGATCACCAAGGCGGCGGACGCGGCAATGCGCCGGCTGCCGGGAACGACGAACGTGCACTCCGACGCCTTGCTTCAGGCCTCGGTCACGCGAACCCGTCCCGCGCCCTTGAGAGAGATCCTCAGCACCGACCCGTCGCTGCAGGTGCGGGGCTCGACCGACGGCCGCTACGAGGCGATCGACCGACCGGTCTTGACCGAGGGGCGCTTCGCCCGCGGCGACCACGAGGTCTTCGTTACCGACGACTATCGGCGTGACCTCGAAGCGGCTGTCGGCCGGCGCCTTCGCGTCGGCGACACCATCAAGATGGCCTTCTGGTGGGGATTGCTGGCCGACGCTGGCCTGCCCCTGAACAAGGTGGTCAAGCCGATCGGCGTCGAGTCGCTTCGTGTGGCCGGGTTCGGGCGCCTGTCCGACGAGATCCTCCCCGACGAGCTATACCCGCGCCAGCGGCTCGTGGTCAGTGCGGACGTGGCCGCCCGCTACACGTGCCTTGCAGACCTACGGGCCGACATGACCAAGCAGGAGGCTGAGGAGGCCGGGTTTCCACAAGACTGCGCCAGTCAGTACCGGTACTACGCCATGCAGCTCCGCCACGATCGGGGAGCCAAGGCGGCCGTCCGGAGGGCGTTCAACTCCGAGACGAAACGACTGACCCCCCAGATCCCGCGCAGCCTCCGCGACCTCGGCGTCTCCTACTACTACGTGTCACAGGAACGCAGCGACGTGGACCACGCGGTGCGACAGGTGACCCGGCCGACCGTGGCCGCCTTGATCGTGTTCGGTCTGGCTGCGGGGGCCGCCACCCTCACGGTCGTCGCCCTTGCCATCTCCCGGATCCTCCGGCGCAATGAAACCGCACAGCAGATCCTGCACGCCATGGGCGCAACCCGGCTGGAGCGGACCGTCATCGGTGCCGGACCCTCTCTGGTCGCCACCGCAATCGGGCTGGTAGCGGCCGTCCCGGTGGCGTTCGTGACCTCGCTGGTCGGGCCGCTGGGCAGCGTGCGGGCGGTCATCTCCTCACCCTCTTTTGGCCTCCCCGGGCGCGTCGTCTGGCCCGCGGTGGTGCTGATCGGCTTAGCCCTTGTGGCCATCACGGGTGTTCTGGCGTGGTCGGCGGCCGCTCGGGCCAGCAGGCCGCCGGAGCGGCGCGAACGCCGGACCCGTGTCAGTGGCCGCCTGGTCCGCAGCGGCCGCCCGGCGACTGCCCACGGTGTTCGCGCCGCGATCAGCACGCGCCGATCCGACGGGGGCACCGCCGTGCTCGCCGGCTGTGTCGTGGCGGTGGCGTCGTTGGGCGCCGCCTTGGTGTTCGGGACCAACCTCACCGCGCTCGTCCGGGAACCGTCCCGGTACGGCTGGCCGTGGGACGTTGCGGTGATCAACGGTGGCGGCTACGGCGACACGAACCCCCGTCAAGTGGCGGCCAGCCTGAACGGCAACCCCGCTGTAGAGGATCACGGGCTCTTCGCCTTCGACTCGTCGACCACGGTGGCCGGCAAACCGGTTCCCGCCATCTACGGGTTTCGGAGTAACGGAGGGATGCAACTGCCGTTGGTGAAGGGACGGAACCCCAGTCGGCCCGGTGAGGCAGTGATCGGCTCGACCACTGCACACGAGCTCAACGTGTCACTCGGCGATCGCGTCCGGATCGAATCTCCGGTCGGCCTCAGGGCGGTGAAGGTCGTCGGCATGGCGGTGCTGCCATCCCTCGGGCCATTCATCGCCGCCCGCACAGGACCCGGCACGGGCGTCGCCGTCCTGGTGGACCTCGACCCGGCAGATCCCCACAACCAGTACCCCGCTTCGCTGACCGCGATCCACCTCAGATCCGGCACCGACGCGAAGGCGTTCCTCCGCGGTCTCAAGCCAAGGTTCCAACGCTGGGACGTGAACGGGGCTCCGCCGACCGCCACCTTGGCCTCACCCGTCCGTCCGCCGGAGATCGTGAACGCCGACAGCATGCGCGTCGCGCCACTCGTCCTCGGCGGCCTGCTCGGGCTGGGGCTCATGATCGGCCTCGCGCTGTCCATCGGCGTGTCGGTACGGGACCGTCGCCGCGAACTTGCCATCCTCCGGGCCCTCGGCTTCAGCCGGCGCGACCTCCGGGCGACCGTGGCGTGGCAGGCACTGGCCACCATCACGGTCGGCCTGGTCGTCGGCCTCCCCCTAGGCGTGGTGGCCGGCCGGCTGGCGTGGAAGACGTTCTCCGGCCAGCTCGGAGTCAGCCCCCGCGCCGACATCCCGCTCGTCTGGCTCGTCGTGGTGTTATTCGCCGCCGTGGTCCTGGCGCTGCTAGCCGCCGCACCGCCGGCCCGCGCCGCGGCGCGCGTTGCCCCGAACGATGTGCTCCACGACGTGCAGTAAGGAACTGCGAGGGCCGAGTCCAGAAGGGGCCGGTGCGGCTCGAAGCGGTCGGAAGGGGCATCGGTAGGATCGGGTTGTGGCTGATGACACCAGAACCGACGCACTCGGACCGAACGCCTGGCTGGTCGATGAGATGTTCGAGCAGTACCGGGCGGACCCATCGTCGGTGAGCGCCAGCTGGCAGGAGTTCTTCGCCGACTACCAGCGCGACTCGGACTCGGCCACCGGGGCCCATGTATCGCTGCCGGCCACCGGGCGGGCCGGCGACACCGGCCAGGTGCCGGTGGTCACCGCCGACCGCCCGCCACCTGCTGCCGCGCCGGCTCCAGCCCACGAGCCGCGTCAACCGCCGGAGGAGCCAGGGACAACGGCGGTCGCCCCGCAACCCGCACCGCAGCCGGCCAAGGCTGCGGCCACCAAGCCTGCCGATGAGGACAAGGCGGCCAAGCTCGAAGCGGCCAAGCCGGAGGGCGAACCGCTACGCGGCGCGGCGGCGCGCATCGTGGCCAACATGGAGGCCAGCCTCGGGGTCCCCACCGCCACCAGCTTCCGGGAGGTCCCGGCCAAGCTGCTCGAGGTCAACCGACTGGTGATCAACGGTTACCTCGGGCGCACCCGTGGCGGCAAGATCAGCTTCACCCATCTCATCGGCTTTGCCGTCGTTCGGGCCATCGCCGACGCCGTCCCGACGATGAACTCCACCTACGTGGAAGACCCCGACGGCAAGCCGACGGTCGTCCACCACCCTCACGTCGGGCTCGGCCTGGCGGTCGACGTGGAGAAGAAGGGGGGAGGCCGCACGCTGCTCGTGCCGGTCATCGCCGACGCCGACACCCTCGACTTCCGAGCGTTCTGGGGCGCCTACGAGGACCTCATCCGCAAGGTGCGATCGAACAAGCTCAGCCCGGACGACTTCGCCGGTGCCACCGTCACCCTCACCAACCCCGGCACGATCGGCACGGTCCAGTCGGTGCCACGGCTGATGCCAGGGCAGGGGGTGATCGTCGGTGTGGGCCGGCTCGACTACCCCGCCGCCTACCAGGGGGCCGACCCGCAGATGCTGGCCGACCTGGGTCTGTCCAAGGTGATGACGATGACGTCCACCTACGACCACCGCATCATCCAGGGCGCGGAGTCCGGACTGTTCCTCAAGCGCGTCCACGAGCTGTTGATGGGCGAGGACGACTTCTACGGCGGCGTGTTCCGGTCCCTCGGTGTGCCCTACGAGGCGGTCAAGTGGCTGCGCGACGACAACCCCGTGGATCGGGAAGCCGCACGTCAAGAGAAGCAGATGCACGTGCAGACGCTCATCAACATGCACCGGGTGCGGGGCCACCTCATCGCCGACCTCGACCCGTTGGCGTGGAAGGAGCCGCACATGCACAGCGAGCTCGATCCCGCCACCTACGGCCTCACCATCTGGGACCTTGAGCGCGAGTTCCTGACCGACGGCCTCGCCGGTCGCACCCGTCAGAAGCTCGGCGACATCCTCCGCGTGCTGCGCGATGCGTACTGCCGGCGGATCGGCATCGAGTACATGCACATCTCCGACCCCGTGCAGAAGCACTGGATCCAGGAGCAGGTGGAAGGCGTTGACTCCCAGGTCGGCCCGGAGGACCAGCGCCACATCCTCGACCGGCTGAACGCGGCGGAAGCGTTCGAGAAGTTCCTGAGCACGAAGTACATCGGCCAGAAGCGCTTCGGCATCGAAGGCGCCGAGTCGGCCATCCCCATCCTCGACGCGGTGCTCGAGCAGGCCGCCGACGACGGGCTCGAGTCGACAGTGATCGGCATGGCCCACCGCGGTCGGCTGAACGTGCTGGCCAACATCGTGGGCAAGTCGTATGACCAGCTGTTCAAGGAGTTCGAGGGCTACGTCGACCCGGAGTCCACCCAGGGCTCGGGCGACGTGAAGTACCACCTCGGCCAGACCGGCAAGTTCCAGAGCCGCCATGGCAAGACCATCCCGGTCGAGTTGGCGGCCAACCCGAGCCACCTCGAGACCGTCGATCCGGTGGTCGAGGGCATGGCGCGGGCCAAGCAGGATCTCATCAACGAACCCGAAGCGTTCTCGGTCCTGCCCATCCTCGTGCACGGCGATGCGGCGTTCGCCGGGCAGGGTGTCGTGGCCGAGACGCTCAACTGCTCCACCATCAAGGGCTACCGAGTCGGCGGCACGATCCACCTGATCATCAACAACCAGCTCGGCTTCACCACCGCGCCCGACGCGGCCCGTTCCTCGGAGTACTGCACGGACGTGGCCAAGATGATCGAGTCGCCGATCTTCCACGTGAACGGCGACGACCCCGAAGCCTGTGTGCGGGTGGCCCGCCTCGCCTACTCCTACCGCCAGCGGTTCGACAAGGACGTGGTGATCGACATGGTGTGCTACCGCCGCCACGGTCACAACGAGGGCGACGATCCCAGCTACACCCAGCCGCTCATGTACAAGCGGATCGACGCCCGCCGCTCAGTGCGCAAGCTCTACACCGAGTCGTTGGTCAAGCGGGGCGACATCTCGATCGACGAGGCGGAGAAGGCGCTGGACGACTTCGGCTCGCGCCTGCAGACCGCGCTGGAGGAGACCCGGCACCGCAAGCCCGAAGGGGAGGTGCTGGCCAAGCCCGTGCCGCCCGCGGTCGGGGTGTTGCCCCACGTCGAGACGGGCGTCGACGAGGCGGTGTTGAAGCGCATCTACGCAGTCATGTCGACGCCGCCGGAGGGGTTCAACGTCCATCCCAAGCTGGCCAAGCAGTTCGAGACGCGCACGAAGATGTTCGAAGGCGGTGAGGTGGATTGGGCGCTGGCCGAGGCCATGGCCTTCGGTTCCCTGCTGCTGGAGGGCACCGACATCCGCTTTGCCGGCCAGGACTCCCGCCGAGGCACGTTCTCCCAGCGCCACTCGGTGCAAGTCGACTACCAGACCGGAGCCGAACACCTCCCGTTGGCCAATCTCGACCCGGAGCAGGGCAACTTCTGGATCTACGACTCGCTGCTGTCGGAGTACGCCGCCCTCGGTTTCGAGTACGGCTACTCGGTGGTCCACAAGGACGCGCTGGTGTGCTGGGAGGCCCAGTTCGGCGACTTCGTCAACGGAGCTCAGATCATCATCGACCAGTACATCGCGGCGGCCGACGACAAGTGGGGCCAGACCTCCGGCATCACGCTGCTCCTGCCCCACGGACTTGAGGGCCAAGGTCCGGAGCACAGCTCGGCCCGTGTCGAGCGCTTCCTCACGTTGTGCGCCGAGGACAACCTGCAGGTCGCCAACGCGTCGACCTCCGCGCAGTACTTCCACCTGCTGCGCCGCCAGATGCACCGGGAGGTTCGCAAGCCGCTGGTGATCATCACGCCGAAGTCGTTGCTGCGCGCCAAGTCAGCCCGCTCGCCGATCAGTGCCTTGACCGAAGGTTCCTTCGAGGAGGTGCTCGACGACGGCTCGATGTCTGACCGGGCCGCGGCCGAGCGGGTGGTGGTGTGTTCGGGCAAGGTCAGCCATGAAGCGATCGCCCGCCGCGACGACAAGGCCTATCCGGCCGCCATCTTGCGCCTCGAGCAGCTCTACCCGTTCCCTTATCGCCGGATGGCCGACCTGCTGGCCAGCTATCCGAACGCCCAGGAGGTCGTCTGGCTGCAGGAGGAGCCAGACAACATGGGCCCGCGGTCGTTCGTGTCCGAGCGGCTGTGGCCGCTTGTCCCCGACGGCGTCGGGTACCGCCAGGTCAGCCGATCCGGCTCTGGCAGCCCGGCCACCGGCAGCCGCGCCATCCACACCCAGGAACAAGAGGACCTCCTGGTCCGCACGTTCGAAGGGTTGTAGGGCCTTCGGGACACCTGGATGTGTAGGGTGGTGTAGGTGAGCCGCACGAACATCGAACTTGACGACGACCTGGTTGCCCGGGCGATGCGGTTGTACCGGTTGGAGTCGAAGCGGGCGGCCGTGCAGCTTGCCCTCGAACGGTTGGTCGGCGAGCGCATGACCAAGGCGGAGATGCTGGCCATGGAAGGCACGGGCTGGTCCGGCGACCTCGACGAGATGCGAAGTGCCGATCCGCCTATCGACCTGTGATCGTGGTCGAGACGTCGGCCTGGGTCGAGTTCCTCCGGGGTACCCGATCTGGCGCAGCTACCTCGGTGCGGCGGCTCATCACGTCGCACGCCAGTGAGATCGTCGTGGCCGAGCCGACGATGCTGGAGCTGCTCTGCGGTCCCACCGACGAGGGGGAGGTGCGCCGGGTCCGTCGGCTGCTGCACCAGTTCGAGATCGCCCCCATCGCCCCCGGCATCGACACCGAGCTCGCAGCTGAAGTCGCCCGAGCCTGCCGGCGGGCCGGACGGACCGTCAGAAGCGTCGTCGACTGCCTCATCGCGGCAATCGCCATCCGGCTGGGCGCTCCAGTGCTCCATCGCGACCGGGACTTCGACGTGATGGCCCGGCACTCGCTGCTGCAGATCGTGTGAGGCACCTCCCCGCCAGCCGCGCTGACGGCCGGCGAGGCCGCGGCTTGGTCAGCCGAGCGGGAAGCCCACCACTGCTTCCAGCTCCGCCAGGGCCAGAGCAGGGTCTGTGACCTTGATGGTGGTCATGCCCATGTCTCGGGCGGGCCTGAGGTTGACGCCGAGATCGTCGAGGAACACCACTTCGGCTGGTTCCACTCCGGCCAGCTGGCAAGCCATCTCGTAGAAGCGCGGATCGGGCTTGCGCACGCCCACCTTGCTCGACTCGACGATCGGGTCGAACAAGGCAAGGAGACCAGCGAAGCGACGGTCGTGGTCCATCCCGACGACGTTGTTGGTGAGCAGCGCAGTCGTCAGACGGGCCGAGCATCGGCGCACCGCCTCGGCCATCTCGGGTCGGAGCTCACCAGCGAGCAACGCCAGGACCTGGCGGGCATCGAGGTCATGCCCTGCGGCATGGGCCTCGGCCTCGAAGAGCTCGGCGAAGCCGTCTAGGTCGACTTCGTTGCGTTCGAGCCTGGCCCAGGCGTTGGTGTCCGGCGCGGTCGAGTTGAGCTGTCGGATGAACCCCGGAGGGAGTTGGTGCTCGATCTCGTACCTGGCAAACGCCTCGAACGGGCTGGAGAGGATGACCCCGCCGAAGTCGAAGAACACCGCACCGATCGACACCACGGGATCGTAGGTGGTGCGCGGTTGGCGCCGAACGGTCAGCTCGCCTCGAGCAGATCTCGAGCGACTGCTTGCCAGAGCTCGGTCGACAGGCGTAGGGACTCCGTGTCGACTCGCTCGTTGTGGCCGTGGAACATGGTCGCAAAGTCCTCATAGGTCAGGCGCTGACTGAAGAGACCGAACCCGTACGCAGTCGCACCGATCGGCCGGAAGAATCGCGCGTCGGTGGCCCCCACCATCAACATCGGGATCGTCGTGCTTCCCGCGTAGAACTTCTGGGTCGTCCTGGCCAGCGTGTCCCACAGCGGCGTGTCGATCGCCGACAACGTCGCCGGGCGCTCCCCCTGGACCTCGATGAGTACATCTCCGGTGAGGTCAGGGCCGATCGCATCGACGAGCATCGCCTCGACGTCACCGGGCTCCCAGCCCGGCAGCGTCCGGATGTCGAGCTCGAGCTCGACCGAATCAGGGATGACGTTGATCTTCTGACCTCCGCGGACGATGTTGGCTGACACGGTCGTGTGCGTGCAGGCGTGGGCCATGCGAGCGAGCCCATCGGGCAACAGGTCGAGCGCGTCCCAGAACCGCTCCGGATCGACCAGTGGCTCAACGAGCTCAGCCGGGAGGTCGAGGCCGGCGAGGAAGGCCCGCCACGTGTCGTGGATGTCCGTGTCGCCTCTGTACTCGGTGATGCGGCGCACCACCTCGGCCGCCTTGACCAGGGCGTTGTCGGTCCGGAAGGGCTGGGAACCGTGTCCCGGCTGGCCCTTCACCGTGAGACGGGTCGCCGCTCCGCCCTTCTCGCCGACGAGGACGGGCAACTTGATGCCGCCTTCCGGACCGAAGCCGGGGATGGGGATCCCCCCTGACTCCGTTATGACGTAGTCCGCCCGCACGGCGTCGGTCTCGTGATCGACGAGGTGGCTCGCGCCCCACGTGCCGAGGGCTTCCTCGTCGGCAACGGCCAGGTAGACGAGGGTGCCCTTTGGGCGGAACCCGGACTGCGCCAATCGCTTGGTGGCCACCGCCATCGATGCAGTCAGGTTCAACATGTCGACCGCACCGCGGCCCCACACCTCACCGTCGACCAACTCGCCGCCGAACGGATCGCGCCTCCAGCCATCGGGGCTGACCGGCACCACGTCGGTGTGACCCATCAACAGCAGCGTTGGCGCGTCCGGATCCGAACCTTCGATGCGCGCCACGAGGTTCGATCGCCCCGGTTGAGGTTCGTAGGTCTCGATGTCGATGCCGGATCCCTCGAGCTCGGATCGCAACAAGTCGACGTTGCGCGACTCCTGGCCTGACTCGACCGTTCCGTCGTTGACGCACGCGTTGCGGATGAGCTGCTGCAGCAGGTCGGTCACTTCTTCAGTTGGATCGTCCACGACGACGAGCGTACGGACTGGCCGTGCGTCCCGCTCAGAACGCGCGCGCAACCGCGTCATCACCCAACGCATACCGAGCAAGTGCTTGACTACTACGCCACATGGCTATGCAGCACGTCGTCGTCGACGGTTCGAACATCGCCACCGAGGGACGGACCATGCCGAGCTTGCATCAGCTCGACGAAGCGGTCACCGCGTTCCTCGAAGAGCATCGCGACGTCGACCTCACGGTGGTGGTCGACGCGACGTTCGGCCACCGGATCGCCGACCGGGAGAAGGGCGAGTACGAAGAGGCCATCGTCAACGGTGAGCTCGTGACCCCTCCGGCCGGAGCGATCGGCCGCGGTGACGCGTTCGTGTTGCAGATCGCCGACAAGGCCAAAGCCGCGGTGTTCTCCAATGACTCGTTCCAGGAGTTCCACGGCACCTATGACTGGCTGTTCGACGAGGGACGACTGATCGGTGGCAAGCCGGTTCCCCATGTCGGTTGGGTGTTCGTGTTGCGGACACCGGTGCGCGGCCCGACGAGTCGTCGGTCGACGCGCGACGCTCGTGGCGCACCGAAGCCGGTGGCTCCGCCGGCGCGGAGCACACGGACGGCGAAGGCCGCCAAGCGGGAGCAACCGCCCACGGCCAAGCCGGCCCGGGCGTCAGGAGCTCCGCAACCCAAGCCGAGCATTGGTGCTCGCAAAGTGTCAGCGCCGGCGAACAAGCCGGTGTGGGCAGAGACGGAAGCGGAGGGCCCCGCCGCGGGGCGCTCCCGCCGTCGTCGTGGTGGGGCGAAGGCCCTGGAATCGGTCAACGATCCCATTCCTTTCCTCGAGTTCGTCGGGAACCATCCCGCGGGCTCTGTCGTGGAAGGCGTGGTCGACCGGTTCTCGTCGCACGGCGCGTACGTCGTCATCGACGGCGCTCAGTGCTACATCCCGCTGAAAGCGATGGGCGACCCGCCGCCGACCAGCGCCCGCGAGGTGCTGGAGATCGGCGAGGTCCGTTCCTTCGTGGTGCAGTCGTTCGACTCGTCGCTCCGGGGGATCGATCTTTCCTTCCCCGGCGTGGGAGCGTCGATCGACGAACACGCGCCGCCCGACCAGGACACTCCGCAAGACAAATCAGCCCAGGAGGCACCAAGCATGGCAGCAGCCAAGAAGTCGACGGCCAGGAAGTCGACGGCGAAGAAGTCAACGGGTACCGGCAAGTCATCGGCGGCCAAGAAGTTGGCGTCGAAGCGTTCGTCGTCGGCCAAGAAGTCCTCGGCCGGCCGCACGCTGGCCAAGAAGTCGACGGCCAAGAAGTCGGCGGCGAAGAAGTCGACGGCGAAGAAGTCGGCGGCGAAGAAGTCGACGGCCAGGAAGTCGACGGCCAAGAAGTCGGCGGCGAAGAAGTCGACGGCCAGGAAGTCGACGGCGAAGAAGTCGACGGGTACGGGCAAGTCGTCGGCGGCCAAGAAGTTGGCGTCGAAGCGTTCGTCGTCGGCCAAGAAGTCCTCGGCCGGCCGCACGCTGGCCAGCAAGAGGTAACCGATCCGGGCGGGGTGACCTGCCCGGGCCCCTGCACCGGACGCTGGCCTCAGACGGAGGGGGCCACGTCCCCAGTCCGGCGCGCCCTGCGGTCGGGTGCAGAGGGGTGTGCCCGGCATCGCACCGGTCATCACCACGTAGGGTCGCTCAGTGCGCATCGCCACCTGGAACGTCAATTCTTTGAAGGCGCGGTTGGGCCGGGTGGAGGAGTGGCTGGCCTACGCCGAACCGGACATCCTCTGCCTGCAAGAGACCAAGCTGGCCGACACCGCGTTCCCCGCCATGGCGTTCCAAACCCTCGGATACGAGAGCGCGCACGTCGGCGAAGGTCGTTGGAACGGCGTGGCGATCCTGTCCCGTCTCGGTCTGAGCGATGTCTCAGAAGGGTTCAGCGACAGCGATGAGCCCGACGCAGAAGCACGGCTCTTGTGGGCCACCTGTGACCGAGTCCGGGTGGCCAGCGTCTACGTGCCCAACGGTCGTGGAGTCGATCAGGACCATTACACCTACAAGCTCGATTGGCTGCGCCGGCTCCGGGCCAGCCTGATTGCCAACGCCGACCCGACCGGCGACGTCGTGGTGTGCGGCGACTTCAACATCGCCCCGACCGATGACGACGTGTGGGATCCGGCCCGGTTCGTGGGCGCCACCCATGTGAGCCCGCCGGAACGCCAAGCGCTCGCCGCCATAAACGAGTGGGGGCTCGTCGACACATTCCGGTTGTGTCGACCTGAGCCTCAGCTGTTCTCGTGGTGGGACTACCGCGCCGGCATGTTCCACAAGCATCAGGGGATGCGCATCGATCTCGTGTTGGCCAGCCGATCGCTGGCTCAGCGGGTCTCCTTCGCCATGATCGACCGCAACGCCCGCAAGGGTCAGCAACCGTCGGATCATGCTCCGGTGCTGGTTGACTTCGCGTCATGAGCGACGATCTGTCCGCGCCGGCCACGATGCCGTTGTCCGCGCTCGACTCCGACCACGACCAGGCCAACGCCATCGCAGACCGCATCCGCGCCGCGTCGGACGGGCCCACCACCCCACGTCGAGCTGAGCTACGTCGGTTGGCCGACGCGGCCCGGCTGATGATCGAGCGGCTGGTGGCCACCGACGCGCCGGACGAGGTGATCGCGGCAGCGACCGCCGACCTCGAGGCCGCCGCCGATCGGTTCGCCGGTTATCACCAAGGCAGCTTGTACGGGTTCGCCGAGGCGGCCAACGCCGGTGACCCGAGTGCGATGTTCGACCACAGCCCGTTCATCGGGGGCGCCAACCCCTTGGCTCCGCCGATCACCCTGGAGGTGATGGACGGCCGGGTGCTCGGGCGGGTGGTGTTCGGTTCGGCCTACGAGGGGCCGCCGGGTTGTGTCCATGGCGGCTACGTGGCTGGTGCGTTCGACGAGCTGCTGGGTGCCACCCAGTCCTTGTGTGGCGCGCCGGGCATGACCGGGACCTTGTCGATCCGTTATGAGTCGCCAACGCCTCTCCATGCCGAGTTGCGGCTCGAGGCCGAGCTCGACCACATCGAACGCCGGAAGATCTTCGTGAACGGCCAGATGTTCGCCGGAGACAGGCTGACCGCCACCGCGGAGGGCATCTTCATCTCGATGAGGCCAAACCAGTTCCAGGATCTGATGATCGAGCGGGAAGGCCGGCTCAAGTAGGCCGACGGCCGATCCAACGCTCGACGACCTTGACCTCACTGGCGAGGTGCTCCCGCAGGCCCGAGATGATCGCCCGCTCGACCTGTCCCGCCACCAACATCATCTTCACCTTGATGTCGCCGACAGTGGTGCGGACGGTGGCGCCTGGATCGTTGGGAGCAGGTTCGAACCGGTAGGAGCCGCTGGCCTTGAAGCGGTCTGCGTAGTGGTCGGGTCTCATGGTGAACGTCACCACCCGCCGGCTGAGGTCATGGTGGGAATCGTCGACCCACGTGAGCTTGGCCGGGTCAACGACCGCCTTCACCGCCGCCGACAGATCCCCCGTGAACCGGTACCGCACCTGCAGATGGACGATGCCGCCTTCGGCGCGGCGTTCGATCACCTCGGGTTGACCCAACTTGGGGAGGCTCGCCAACTCGGCGTACATGCCAGGGTCGGTGAACGCGTCGGCCACTTCGTCGGGGGAGGCAGCGAAGCGCTGCGCCAACTCGAACCTCATCACCCTTGTCCCGTGTCGCACGATGGATGGCCGGCCACCAGAGCGAGGAGCGTGGAGCCGTAACGCTCGGTCCTGATCGGACCGAGGCCCGGGACTCGCCCGAGTTGGGCTCGGTCGGTCGGTCGGCAGGCGGCGACGGCCGCCAACGTTCGATCCTCCAACACCACCGACGGGCTGACCCGCGCCACCCGAGCTACGTCGGCCCGCCAACGCCGCAAGTCGTCGAGCAATCGTTGGTCCCCGTCAGGCTCGGCCCACCCTTCTCGCGGCGCCAGCGGTGTCTCAGCCGCCGCGACCTCGGCCAGCACCGATCGTGTCTCGGCCAACCGGGCCGCCGGCGCGGGCGCTGCCGCGTCGGCGTCATGGAGGGCACCGATGGAGACCAGCACGTCCTGCAGGTACGGCGACGGCGAACGCTTCATCTCCCGAGCACCGAAGACCCGGCTCCGGGCCCAGGTGATGTGCAACGCCCGCTCGGCCCGGGTGATGGCGACATAGACCAAGCGACGCTCTTCGGCGCGCGCCGACGTCTCCTGGGCATGGTTGATGGGGCAGAAGCCGTCCTCCAGGCCGGCCAGGTGGACCACCGCCCATTCGAGGCCTTTGGCGGCATGGAAGCTGGCCAGCGTGACCGCATCGCCGCCGCGGTCAGGTTCCTCGGAGCGAACCGCGGCCCGCAACCAGCCCGGGAAGGCTGAGGCCGGGGCGTGCCGATCGAGGACCAGGAACTCCTCCCCGAGCCTGAGCAACGTGTCCAGCGCGGCGCGGCGCCGGGCCTCGTCGCTGTCGGGCGACACCAGCGACTCGATCAGGTCCGGGTCGTCCACGGTGGGCCTGGCCCCCGTGCCCGCATCGGCCCGGTCGGGCCCGCTCGAGGGACCCAGCGCGGTCCGCAGGTCGGCCAGGGTCGTGAGGAACGGCTCAGTTGACCGGCCGAGGCCTCCGAGGAGGTCTTTGACGTCCGGCTCATCGAGGAGCGCCAGCCCGCCGCGAACCCGGTAGGGGATCCGGACCTTGCGCAGCGCGGACTCGATCAACGCGGTTTGGGCATTGGTCCGCACCAGCACGGCCTGGGCCGACCACGGCACCCGTGGACCGTGCTCGTCGCGCAACCGGCGAGCTATGCCCCGCGCTTCGCCGACGTCGGTGTCGAATCCGACGACTGTCGGGATCGGTCCGCGGCTGACGTTGGCCCGCATCGGACGCGCCCGGCTGCGGCCACCGACCAGGACCGACGCCGAGACGGCCAAGATCTCGGGGGTGGAGCGGTAGTTGTCGAGAAGGTCGATGATCTCGGCGCCCGGGTGATGGCGGCTGAAGTCGATCAGGTACGACGGGTCGGCCCCGTTCCACCGGTAGATGGCCTGGTTGGGGTCGCCCACGACGCACAGATCGGTCCGGTCGCCGAGCCACGTTCGCAAGAGCCTCTCCTGCAACGGGTTCACGTCCTGGTACTCGTCCACGAACAGATGGCGGAACCGCCAGCGCTGTGCTGCGGCGAACGCTGGGTCGGCTTCGACGGCACCGGCGCAGCGGGCGAGCAGGTCGTCGAAGTCGACCAGGCGGCGCGTCTGCTTCTCTTCTTCGTAGCGACGGTACAGCTCGGCCATGCGCTCATGGGGCACCGGCGTCACCCGCTTGGCCCGCGCCGCCTCCACCGCATACTGGGCCGGGACGACCAGGCGGCCCTTGGCCCACTCGATCTCAGACGCCAGCTCGCCTGGGCTCAGTCGTCGGGAACCGCCGAGGATGCGAGCCAGCAGGCGTCCCTTGCGATCGAGCAACGTGGGTGGCCGCTGATCGGCGCCGGCCCAGCGGTCCCGCAGCTGGGCGTACGCGGTGGCGTGGAACGTCCCGGCCAGAGGCAGGTCTCGCAGGCCAAAGGATCGCAGCCGAGCGCTCAGCTCGCCGGCCGCCTTGCGAGTGAACGTGAGGGCCAGAACTCGGCGCGGATCCACCTCGCCGTTGTGGCAACGATGGGCGATGCGCCGAGTCAGGACGCGGGTCTTCCCCGATCCGGCCCCCGCCAGGATGCACAGCGGCTGGCCGGGTGTGGTCACCGCTCGCTGCTGGTTCTCGTCCAGGCCGGCGAGCAGCGCGTCGAGATCCACCGAGCGATCGTACCGATGCCGGCCGAGCCCAGCCGGTGAGTCTCCGCCGGCACAACTACGCTGCGCCGGTGGCCTTCCCCCGCAAGCTGCTCAACACCGACGAAGAGCTGATCCTCGACCTTCGCCCCCATTGGCTGTACCTGGCCGGTCCCACGCTGGCGTTGGTCGCTGCGGTGATCCTCGGGATCGTGTCGCTGGCCCTGTCGTGGCCGGCCTGGTTGCAGGTAGCGGTGGGTGTGGTCGTGCTGGTCGCCCTCGGCTGGTTCGGCATGCGCTACGCGAAGTGGACCACCACGAACTTCGTGCTCACCAGCGACCGGATCATGACCCGCCGGGGGGTGTTGTCAAAGCAGGGGACCGAGATCCCGCTCGACCGCCTGAACACCGTGTTCTTCCATCAGAGCCTGTTCGAGCGGATGGTGGGCGCCGGCGACCTCACCATCGAGTCGGCGGGAGAACGGGGCAACGAGACGTTCTCCCATGTGCGGAAGCCCGCCATCGTTCAGAAAGAGATCTACGTCCAGGTGGAGGGCAACGAGAACCGCAAGTTCGATCGGGTCGGGCGTGGCCCCATGTCCGCACCTGCGGCCCCGACGTCGGCTCCGGGATCGGGCAACGTCACGTTGACCGAACAGATCGAGAAGCTGGCCGAGCTGCACCAGCGGGGTCTCATCTCCGACGAGGAGTACGCCTCCAAGAAGACCGAGCTGCTCGGCCGCATGTGACCTCCGGGCCGGGTGCGGCTCGACGCGCATCGGGGCGTCCCAGACGACATTGTCCGAGACGCCCCGATGAAACCGGGCCGTGTTGCTCAGCCGAAGATCACAGGCGGTCGGTCGGCACGACCCGTCGCTCGACCACCACATCGCGCGTGCGTCGACGGCTGGCCTCGATCATCAGGCCGGCCAACAGCCCGACCACGCCGGCGATCATGAGGATGAGCCCGATCATGGCCAGGTTGACGTTGTCGACGTGGTCGGCGACCGCGTAGCGAAGGGCTGCTCCCACTGCGGCGACCAAGATGCTGGCTCCGATGGTCAATGTGCCACCTCCTTCGGTCCGGCGCTGGACGAACTGTACCAAACGCCGCCGGTTTCCTATTCCCATCAAATGGCCATCCAGAACCAAGTTGCCCACGAAGCGCGGCCGGCTCACCGTGTTCGGTCACGAAGCCCCATGGTCAATCGTGCCTGGGGATGCCACCCGTCCGCCGGCAGCGGGCGCCCGGGCCTGGTCGGACCTTCCAACCTTCAGCCAGCACATCCGGCTCGGTGAGGGCGACCACGCAGCCTCCGAACCCGCCGCCGGTCATGCGGGCGCCATGGACCCCAGAGGTCATGGCCAAGCGGGCCACCAGCGCGTCGACGATGGGGGTGGACACGGCGAAGTCCTCGGCCAGGCTGGTGTGGCTCTGGCCCATGAGTCGGCCGGCCGTCGCCAGATCGCCCGCCACCAACGCCTCAGCGAAGGCGCCGACCCTGAAGTTCTCGGTGATGACGTGGCGGGCCCTGCTGCGCAGCACCGGATCGTCGATGGCGTCCAAATCCGCCGGATCCTCGATCAGCCGCAGCGGGCCGATGATCGCTTCGGCCTCTTCACATTGACCGCGCCGTCGCGCATAGCCCGAGTGAGCGAGGCGGCGTACCTCACCGGAGTGGATGACCACCACGTCGACGTCGTCGGGAATGGCCACCGGCGTGAAGGTGAGCGCGTGGCAGTCGAGCAGCAGGGCGTGGCCGCTCACGCCGGCGGCTGACGTGAGCTGGTCCATGATCCCGCAGGGCACGCCGGAAGCCGCCCTCTCCGCTCGTTGGCAGAGAGCGGCCAGGGTGAGCGGATCGGCCGGCGCGCCGAGGGCGAGGGCCACGGCCAGCTCGAGCGCGGCGCTCGACGAAAGGCCGGCGCCCAGCGGGATGGTCGTGGTGACCGTGCCGGTGAACCCGTCCTCGGGTGACAGCTCCGCCACCACGCCGGCCACGTAGCGGGCCCACGGCGGCTCCATCGATGCGGGGTCGGCGATAGCGAGGGCCATCACTGCGGGTTCGCGCTGCTCGGCCGACTGCAGCACCACCCGGTCGCCCCCGGGCTCGCCGGTCACCGTGGTCATCAGGTCTATGGCCATCGGCAGCGCGAGACCGCCCGTGTAGTCGGTGTGGTCGCCGATCAGGTTCACCCGCCCCGGCGCGATCGCGGTGACGCTCATGGCCCGCCAGCCACCGAACCGCACCAATGTCGGGTCGAACATGGCCCCCTGGACGCACCTTTGACCCAACATTGGGCTGGGGTCCGCCGGGGGGTCATGCTCGACGGAGGGCTTCGGCGGCCGCCTCCGGAGCGACCGGGTTGATGAAGACGCCGCTGCCGAGCTCGCCGCCGGCCATGAACCGCATCAGACCGGCCGCCCGCCACGGCGCGGCTATCTCCAGGTGGAGCCAGGCCTGGGGCCAATCGCCCCGATCGGTCGGTCGTTGGTGGAACCAGAACATGTAGGGCTGGGGAATCGCGAACAGGCGATCGAGTCGGCTGAGCACGTCGACCAGCATCCACGCCAAGCCGTCACGTCCCGCGTCGCCGAGCGACGGCAGGTCGGGATGTTGTTCGAGCGGCGCCACCCGCAGTCCGTGGGGATAGATCGACCCCTGCGGCACCCATGCCCGCCAACCGGCGCGCTCCGCCACCACGCGCTCGCCGGCCCGGTCGTCCTCCAGCAGCCGATGACCTGCTGCCAGGCGGGCCAGCTCGTTGGCCGGCGCCGGGGGGACTTCAGGGAAGGCGAACACCTGGCCGTGTGGGTGGGAGATCGTGGCTCCCACGTCGGGGCCGTGGTTCTCGAACACCAGCACGTAGGCGATGTCGTCGCGGCTGCCGATCTCGCTCGTCCGATCGGCCCACAAGTCGATCACCTTGCGTGCCTGCTCGGTGCCGAGGCTGTTCAGCGTCGCGGCGTGTTCGGACGAGTAGAGCACCACTTCGCTTCGGTCGTCGGAAAACGACGGCCAGCGGTTCACGAACGCCTTGGTGTCATAGGGCTCGGGTGCCTCGATCCCCCCGACGCAGAACGGGCAGTCGCTGAGCGGCAGGTTGGGCCGGGCCTGGCGGGAACCGACGACCTGCACCAGCTCGCCGGTCAGCGGGTCGACCCGCAGATCCATCTCTCCAGGCGCGCTCATCGACGCGCGGCACCGGCATCTGCAGCGGGACCGGACAACACCGCGAGGTCCCCGTCCCGCAGCCCCTCGACCAACCGACGGCAAGTGCCCGCGGCGTCGTCGCCCACGGAGTCGGTGTAAAGCCGGTTGTTCTTCGGCGCATCCGGCGCGCTGTAGTGGCCCTCCACCTGGTAGCCCGCAGTAGCCACACCGAAGCGAGACCCTTCGGGAAGTACGAGCTGATCGGTCATCTCAGAACTGGTCGAGCACCGCAGCCAGGGCTTCCAGCCCCTCGAGCTCCCACGGCGCGCGCATGGCGATGTTGACCTGGTCCGCGCCCGCTTCCACGTAGCGGCCGATGCCTTCGACCAGCTGCTGCCCAGAACCGATCACAACGCCGGGGCGGACGAAGTCGGCGATCCCGCCGAACTGTCGCCGCAACGCATCCTCGTCCAGGGCGACGCCGACGTTGACCGTGCAACGAACCTCTGCCGGGTCTCGGCCGACGTCATGGCAATGGCCGGCGAGCACATCGCGCTTGCGGGCGAAGTCCTCCGGAGAGATGAACGGCACGTTCCAGCCGTCCGCCCAGCGGGCGGCAATGCGCAGGGTGCGCTTCTCGCCGCCACCACCGATCCAGATCGGCAGCTCGGCCTGCACCGGGCGCGGTTCGCAGCGGGCGTCGGTGAGCGTGAAGTAACGACCTTCGAAAGAGGTTGTCTCGTTGCGCAACAAGCCGCGCACGCACTGTACCGATTCCTCCAGCAGGTCAAGCCGCTCGCCTGCGGGCGGGAACGGGATCCCGTAGGCCTGGTACTCGTTCATCGCCCACCCCGCGCCGAGCCCCAGGTCGGCGCGGCCTCCGGAGAGGTGGTCGATGGTGGCCAGCGCGTTGGCCAGGACAGCCGGATGGCGGTACCCGGCGCAGTAGACGAGTGATCCACAGCGGACCCGGTCGGTCGCGCAGGCCAGTGCGGCGTGCGACGCCACCGCCTCCAAGCAATCGGCTCCCGTGGCATCCGCGGCGTAGAAGTGGTCCCAGATCGAGATCCAGTCGAAGCCGAGCTCCTCGACGCGCGCCCACAACGACTTCAGCTCGGCCACCGTGGTGTTCTGCAAGCCGGTATGTACGCCGAACCGGATCCTCACCGCAGGTGACCGTAGTGGAGAGCTCCCCATGCCGAAGGAGCCGGAGTCTCCTTGACCGGCGGGTCAGGCCGCGGCGACCATGGGGCATGCCTACCGATGCAACCACGATCAAAGCCAATGGGATCGAGCTCTGCTACGAGGAGTTCGGTGAGCCGGGTGATCCGCCACTGCTGTTGATCATGGGCCTCGGGGCCCAGATGATCGCCTGGGACGAGGAGTTCTGCCGAGGGCTCGTCGGCCGTGGGTTCCGGGTGGTCCGCTTCGACAACCGTGACGTCGGTCGGTCCTCGTGGTGGGAGTCACCGGGCCTCGACCTGATGGGAAACATCATGAGGGCGATGGCCGGGCAGTCGATCAGCGCCCCCTACCTGCTGTCGGACATGGCCGCCGATGCCGCCGGCCTCCTCGATGCGCTGGACATCCCGGCGGCCCATGTCGTCGGCGCCTCGATGGGCGGCATGATCGCCCAGACGCTGGCCATCGAGCATCCCGACAAGGTGTTGACCCTCACGTCGATCATGTCCACGACCGGCGAGCGAGATGTCGGTCAGGCCGCGCCGGATGTCTTGCCCGTGCTGATGCAACCGGCCCCGAAAGACCGCGACACGGCCATCCAGAACGCGGTCAGCGCCGGTCGGCTGATCAGCAGCCCGGATCACTTCGACGAGGAGCGGACCCGCGAACGTGCCGCCTTGGCCTATGACCGGGGTTTCAACCCGATCGGCGTCGGTCGCCAGCTCCTGGCCATCCTGGCCTCGGGTTCGCGGGCTGAGCAGTTGGCGGCGTTGGACGTTCCGACCCTTGTGATCCACGGGCGAGGCGACCGGTTGGTCGGGTTCTCGGGAGGGGAGCGCACCGCCGCGCTGATCCCCGGGGCCGAGCTGTTGGCCATCGACGACATGGCCCACGACCTTCCGCCGGCCCACTGGTCCCAGATCATCGAACGGATCACCAAGCTGGCCTCACGGGCACCGGTGGGCTGACGACAAGCGACTCGCCGTTCCGGGGGCACGATCTTCGCCAAAGGAGAACCGACGTGGGCCCATTGGCCGGGGTGAAGGTGCTGGAGCTGGCCGGGATCGGCCCGGGACCGTTCTGCGCGATGTTGCTGGCCGACCTTGGCGCCGACGTCGTCCGGATCGACCGGCGCCAGAACGTCATGGGCGGTGACCCTTCGACGCCACCGGCTGATCTGCTCAACCGCGGCCGCCGCTCGGTCGGCGTGGACCTCAAGCATCCCGACGGCGTGGACACCGTTCTCGAACTGGTGGCCCAGGCTGACGCGCTCATCGAAGGCTTCCGGCCGGGCGTGATGGAGAGGCTCGGCCTCGGCCCGGACGTGTGTCTGGCCCGGAACCCGAAGCTCGTCTACGGACGGATGACCGGTTGGGGTCAGGACGGCCCGTACGCTCACACCGCGGGTCACGACATCAACTACATCGCGCTGGCCGGCGCCCTCGAACCGATCGGCCGCCACGGGCAGGCGCCAGTTCCGCCGCTCAACCTGGTCGGCGACTTCGGTGGCGGAGGCATGCTCCTGGCCCTCGGGATCAGCGCGGCGTTGGTGGAGGCGGGCCGTTCCGGTGAGGGCCAGGTGGTCGACGCGGCCATGGTCGACGGAGCCGCTGTGCTCACCACCATGTTCCATGCCTTCCGCGCGATGGGGATCTGGCAGGACGAGCGGGGCACGAACCTGCTCGACACCGGCGCCCACTTCTACGACGTCTATGAGACCTCCGACGGCCGCTACGTGTCGATCGGCTCGATCGAGCCCCAGTTCTACGCTGCGCTGCTCGAGCACACCGGGCTCCTCCAAGGTCAGGAACTTCCCTGGCAACACGACAGGGCGCAGTGGCCGGCCCTGAAGAAGCAACTGGCCGACATCTTCCGTACCAAGACGCGCGACGAGTGGTGCGAGATCATGGAAGGCACCGACGTGTGCTTCGCTCCCGTGCTCTCATTCGGCGAGGCCCCGGAGCATCCTCACAACGTGCACCGCCATACGTTCACTGAGGTGGCCGGGATCGTTCAGCCCTCGCCGGCGCCCCGCTTCAGCCGGACACCCGGCAGCATCCAGTCACCGCCGCCGCACGCCGGCCAACACACCGACGAGGTGCTGGCCGAATGGGGACTGACGACCGAACGACTGGCCGAGCTACGTCAAGCCGGAGCCATCGCCTGATCGGCCCGGACCCAGGAGGCTGGATCCACCTGCCACACCCACTCGAATCCCGTCTTGCCAGGTGCGTCGACCTGCTCGGCACGTTCCTCGACAAAGCGGAAGCCCAGTCGTCGCGGCACGCCGGTGCTGGCCACGTTGGCTCGATCGTGGTGGATCTCCACCCGGTCGATGCCTTCGAGCTGGAAGGCGGCAGAGGTCAGAAGCCGGGCCGCCGCGGTGGCGATCCCGCAGCGGGCCCGCTCGGGTCGAACCCAGTAGCCGATCTCCATGCCGCCGGGACCGATGCGCGGGTGCAGGCCCGAACCGCCGATTATCACGCTCCCATCATCGGCGGCGAGGACGGCGTAGATGAACTCCTCGCTGGCGTCCCAGGTCTCGTCCCAGCGAGCGATCAACTGTTGTTTGACCTCCAGCGGTTGCGGCTCGTCCGCCGCCCACGGCATCCACGGGCGGAGGTGTTCGACGCTGGCGTCGATGGCCTCCTTCAGCGCCGCGGCGTCCGAGGGGCGATAGCGGCGTACGACGATTCGGCCGTCGGTCAACGTGGTGGCCGGACGCGTCTCCATGGACGCCAGGCTGGCGGCGCCGTCGCCACGGCGGCAAACCGATTCCGAAACCAGGTTTCCGTCGAGGAGCCGCGCGGCCAACATCGGCCGTTAGCGTTTCGCGCTCATGGGCACTCTTGTCTGCTTCCACGCGCATCCCGACGACGAGTCGATCGCTACGGCGGGCACGATGGCTCGCGCAGCAGCCGACGGGCATCGAGTCGTACTGGTGGTCGCCACCCGCGGAGAGCAGGGTGAACCGGTACCTGGCGTGTTGCACGAGGGTGAGCAACTCGGCCTTCGCCGATCAGCCGAGGTGCATGCCTCGGCGGACGTGCTCGGGGTGCAGCGGGTCGACTTCCTCGGCTACGTGGACTCCGGGATGATGGGTGAAGCGACGAACGACGTGCCCTGGTGCTTCTGGAGGGCCGACGTCGATCAGGCCGCTCACCGTCTGGCAGCGATCCTCCACGAGGAGCAGCCGGACGTCCTGACCATCTACGACGACAACGGCGGGTACGGCCACCCCGATCACATCCAGGTTCACCGGGTGGGCCGTCGGGCCGCGGAGCTGACGGGGGTTCCGTTGGTCGTGCAGTCGACGATCAACCGCGCGATTCGCCGACGCTGGGCCGACATCGACCCTGCCGCCATGCCGGAAGGCTTCGAGCCGCCCGACCTCAGTGAGCGTTCGGACTTCGGCAAGCCGGAGTCGGTCATAACCCACTTCGTGGGCGTGAGCAGCGTGTTGGGTCGCAAGCGCAAGTCGATGATGTCCCATCCCAGCCAGATGTCCGCCGAGCACTTCCTCCTGGCCATGCCCGAGGAGGCGTTCGCCCACGGCCTCGGCACCGAGTGGTACATCGCCGACGACGTGGGCACCGGTGAGGATGCCGGGCCGCTGGCCGAGCTGTTCCGGCCGATGGCCTAGGTGGCCACCCGCCTGTACCTGGTCCGCCACGGGCGAGCGGCCGCCAGTTGGGGAGAGGACCTCGACCCTGGGCTGGACGACGTTGGCCGGGACCAAGCGTCCGGCGTGGCCGCCTACCTGGCGGCGGTCGGGCCCTTGCCGATCCTGACCTCACCGTTGCGGCGCGCCCAGGAGACCGCCGCGCCGCTGGCCGCTCGGTGGGGCATGGCGCCGATCGTCGAGCGGTCGGTGGGCGAGATCCCGTCACCGACGGCAGATCTCGCCGAGCGATCAACGTGGCTCCGTCACGCTCGAACCGCCACGTGGCCGAACCTCGGTCCTGATGTGGCCAAGTGGCGCTCGAGGCTCTTGGCCACACTGCTGGCTCGCGGCCGAGACACTGTCGTGTTCACCCACTTCGTGGCCATCAACGCGGTGGTGGGCGCCGCCCTCGGCGAGGAGGCCACCTTCGTGTTCAACCCCGGCAACGCCTCCTGCACGGTGGTGGATGTGACCGATGGTGAGTTGTCGATCGAGCGGCTCGGCAGCGAAGCGGGTAGTGAGATCCGGTGACCGTCAGCCACCACATCTGAATGTTGGGTCAAAGGTGGCCCCTGGTGGCCATGTTCGACCCCACATTCGTCCGGTGTGGCGAGGAGGATCATCGATGACCGAGATGTGGACCCACACCGGCTATGCCCAGCAGGTGCTGTTCGGACCAGGTGTGGTTCAGCGGCTACCGGACGTGCTGCGCCAGCTCGGCGTGCGGCGCGCCCTGCTGGTGACGACAGAGGGGCGCGCCGGCTCCGAAGACGGCAAGGCGGTCGAGCAGTTGATGGGCCGATCGCGAGCTTCGACGTTCGCCGACGTGCAGTCCCATGTGCCGGCCCCGGCAGTCCAGGCCGCGGTCCGACAGGCGCGCCGCGACGCGATCGACGCGGTCGTGTCCTTCGGCGGCGGATCCTGCGCCGACCTGGGCAAGGCCGTGTGCTGGTTCACCGAACAGGAGCAGGGCACACCCGGAGCGTCCTGGGCCGACCGCCCGGTCCTGCCTCACGTGTCGATCCCGACCACCTACTCAGGGGCCGAGCTCACCCCCTTCTTCGGCATGACCGACCCTGCCACCGGCCAGAAGAGCGGAGCCGGGGGGCCTACCACCGCGCCGATCGCCGCTATCTACGATCCGGAACTGACCCGATCGACGCCGGCGCGAGTGCGTGCCGAGACCGGCATGAACGCCCTCGCCCACTGCGTGGAGGTCGCGTGGTCACCCACCCGGACACCAGAAGCCGAGGCCATCGCGCTTGCCGGTGCGGCCCGCATCATGGGCGCGCTCCCGCCGGCCGTAGCCGACCTGTCCGACCCGACCGCGAGCACCGACATGCTGGCCGCCGCGGCGTTGGCCGGACGGTGTCTGCAGAACGCAAGCATGGGTGTGCACCATGGACTGGCCCAGCTGCTCGGTGGCCGGACCGGCATCGCCCACGGACTGGCCAACGCGATCATCCTGGCCCACGCCGTCCGCTTCAACGCAGACACCGTCCCCGACGAAGTACGGCGGATCGGTGAGGCCATCGGCGCTCCCGAGGACCCTGCCGGGGCCATCGCCGCGCTGGTGGAGCGGCTCCGGCTGCCCTCGCATCTCGCGGCAGCCGGGGTGACCGAGGAAGACCTCGCTGCGGTGGCTGCCGCGGCGGGCTCCAACCGCTCGGTGGCCGCCAACCCGCGCCCGGTCAGTGAGGCTGACGCCCGGGCGATCCTCACCGCAGCCATGTAGACCAGCCGGTGGCCTTCGGGGCACTCCCTCGCGCTACCGTCCGTTCACCATCTGTCAACCGGCAAGGGACTGCATCGTGCCCGTCAACCACAACACCCGGTTCGCGCGCATACCGGCGGCTGCGGCCGCCGGTATCGCCTTGGTCGTGGCATTGGTGATCGCGCTGGTCGCCGGCCCGTCAGCCACCGCCACGGTCTCGGACCGGGCCTCGGGGGACCGTCACGCGGCTGGCCGCCGATCAACCGGAGTGGACGACTCGGTCCGCCTCAACCAGGTGCAGGTGATCGGGTCACACAACAGCTACCACCAGGTCCCGCCGGCCAAGGAGGTCGCCCTCCGACGTCAGTTCATCGGCGCGGCGGACGACCAGCTCGAGTACCGCCACGCCCCGCTTCCGGACCAGTTCCAGTCCCAGAAGGTGCGCCAGATCGAGCTCGATGCGTTCCTGGACCCGGCCGGCGGGAAGTACGCCACTCCGCTCCTGCGCACGGCCACCAATGGCGGCCCGTACGACCCGGTGATGAACCAGCCCGGCATCAAGGTGTTCCACATCCAAGACGTCGACTACCACTCGAGCTGTCTCACGTTGAAGATCTGCCTCCAGCAGATCAAGGGCTGGTCCGACGCCCACCCGGCGCACCTCCCGATCGCCATCCTGATGGAGCTGAAGGACGATCCGCTCACGTTCGGATCGTTTGAGTTCGTGAAGCCTGATCCCTGGACCGCGCCGGCCATGGACACCCTCGACACCGAGATCCGCTCGGTGTTCCCGCCGGCCGAGCTGATCACCCCTGACGACATCCGCGGCAACCGCGCCACCCTGGAACAGGCGGTTCTCCAGAACGGCTGGCCGACGCTCGGCCAGAGCCGGGGCAAGGTCATGTTCATGATGGACAACTCTGGCGCCAAGCGCACCGCCTACCTCCAGGGTCACCCGAGCCTGACCGGCCGGGTGTTGTTCACCAACTCGAACCCCGGTCAGCCCGACGCGGCGTTCGTCGAGCGCAACGACGCGAAGGGCTCCGGAGCCGACATCCGTTCACTGGTGCAGCGGGGGTACGTGGTGAGGACCCGCGCCGATGCGGACACCATGGAGGCCCGCCAGAACGATCCTTCGACCCGCGACGCGGCATTGGCCAGCGGAGCGCAGTGGGTGAGCACCGACTACCCGGTGCCGAACTACGGAGTCGGTTTCGCGACCACCTACTTCGCCCAGATCCCCGGGGGCACGGTGGCCCGGTGCAACCCGGTGAACGCGCCGCCCCGATGTGTCAGCTCGGCCCTCGACACGGTGTTCACCGCACCGCCGGCAATCACCCCACCGTCGGTCACCGCGCCCGTGGCCACGAGCCTTCCTCCTCCTCCTCCTCCTCCTCCGGCCACCCAACCGCCGCCCGCCGCTCCCGGTGGGGCCTCTCCTGCGTTGCCCGTGACAGGAAGCCCCTCGCTCACCGGTTGATCGCCTGGGTGCCCGGAGGTTGGGGAACCGGCGCGGCGAAACGTCGCCGCCCGTAGTCGAAACCGCCTCAGGCGGTAGAGTCGTCGAAAGTCTCGAAAAGGAGCAACGGCACCATGAAGCGGATCCTCCCGGTCGAAGAGCTGGCCCGAGACGAGCGGTTCGAGCGCATCAACATCGAAGACACCGTGTTCGACCCCCGCAACGTCACGCTCCGTCAACAGAAGCGCAAGCCGTTCACCGCGCAGACCTACGAAGCGCCCGACGCGGCTCGCCAGCTCATGCACGGCATCTTCGTCGGGGAGATCCAGGCGCTCGAGGGGGCCGGCCGCACGTGCTGGGACTTCGACACCGGCGTCGCCCGCGAAGAGGTGCCGTTCGAGATGAAGCTGGACATGGCCCGGCAGTGTTGGGACGAAGCTCGCCACGTCGAGATCTCATGCAAGCTGGCCGAGCACATGGGTTCGGAGATCGGCGAGTTCGCCGAGCAGACCCTGCTCTACCAAGCAGCCTGCAACACCGATCCGGTCCTGCGTCTCACCGGGGTCAACAGGGCGCTCGAGGGTCTGGCCATCGACGTGTTCAGCACGATGCGGGACTTCGGCGATTCGGTGGCTGATCCGGTGTTGTACTTCTCCGAGGACTGGATGTTGGCCGACGAGGTCACCCACGTGAAGATGGGCTCGGACTGGCTGCGTCGACTCACCGCCAAGGATCCGGAACGCCAGAAGGCGGCCCTCGAGTTCCAGCGCACGGTGGACAAGCTGTTCAGCTTCGGTGGCTTCCGTGGTGAAGAGGAAGAGAACCCGGTGCACCTGGCCCGTAAGTTCCGCTCGCTGGCCGGCTTCACCGACGACGAGATCAGCGATCTGGTCGATGCCGCGGCCGAGGCGTACCAAGAGGCACAGGACGTCGCCGTTGCCGCGGCTGCTGCCCACGAGGGCTGACCCGCCCTGCCCGCGCTCATCCTGCGCGACATCCATGTCGGCTGGGCGTGGTTCGTCGTCATCGGCAACGGCTTGGCCGGCCTCTGGGCCCTGGGCGCGCACAAGCTTCCGGCGTTGCGGACCCGGGCCCTCTGGTGGTTCACCGGCGCGGCCGAGGTGGCGATCTTCGTGCAGGTGGGCCTCGGGGTCGCGCTGGTATCGGGCGAGAAGCTCGAACCGGTCCAGTTCCACATGTTCTACGGCTTCGTGGCCATCATCAGCGTGGCCATCATCTACAGCTACCGGGCTCAACTGCTCAAGCAGCGGTACTTGCTCTACGGGTTCGGCGGCCTCTTCCTGATGGGGCTCGGCATCCGGGCCATGCTCGTCGGGGCCCGCTGACCGACCGCTACGCTCTGCGCGCCAGCCTGCCCCTCAGCCGGAGAGTCCCGTGGCCGTCAGCGCGTACATCCTGATCCAGACCGAAGTAGGCAAAGCGGCCAGCGTGGCCACCGAGGTGCGATCGATACCGGGCGTCATCGATGCCGACGATGTGACCGGGCCCTATGACGTCATCGTCCGGGTCGAGGCCGAGACAATGGACGACCTGGGCAAGATGGTCGTCAGCCGGGTCCAGATGATCGACGGCATCACCAAGACCACCACGATGCCGGTCGTGCACCTGTAGGACGGGGCTCAAACAAGAACGTGGCCCGGCGACGGGGGTGGAGGCCGACACCGGGCCACGAGACGCCGGTACAGGGTTGAGTCAGGCGGCGTCGGACTTCTGGGCTTTCGAGGAGGTCTCCGAACCGCCGGCCTCGATGGCCGCCTTGTCCTCGCCGGTCCCGCTGACCTCGACCTTGCGGGCCTTGGCCACCTCGGCGGTGGGGATGGTCACGGTGAGGACGCCGTGCTGGTAATCGGCCTTGACCTTCTCGGTGTCGAGCGTGTCGCCCAGCAGGACCGCCGGGTGAACGTGCCGTGGCGTCGTTCGCCGCGAGGATCTCGTCGCCCTCGTTGCGCGACGGTCGACGCTCGGCTTGCAGGGTGAGGACAACGCTCGACGGTCAAGTCGATCGAAGACGGATCGACGCCGGGCAGATCGAAGCTGATCACCACTTCGTCGCCCCGCCGCACGGCGTCCATGGGCATGGTCGACAGCGCGGGCCGGTTGAGCATCTGCTCGGTGACTCGGTCCAGGTCTCGGAAGGGATCGAAGCGTAGCAACGTGGTGCTACCTCCTGCGTGCGTACCTTTTGGACTGTCCGGCAGAGTAACAGAAAACTTGAGTCATGCACACTCATGTATGGATTTTGTGCCCGGGGTCAGTTGGCCAAGCGCTTCTCCAGCTCCCGCAGCTCGTCGGCCAGTTCTTCGGGCAGGTGGTCACCCAGGAACTCGTAGTGCGCTTCGATGAGGGCGATCTCTCGGCGCCAAGCCTCGGCGTCCACCTCGAGCAGCTCGGCCAGCGTGGCGTCGTCCACGTCCAAGCCGTTGATGTCGATCGCGCCGGGCGACGGCAGCCGCCCGATCGGGGTGTCGACGGCGTCGGCGCTCCCGGCGACCCGTTCGAGTACCCACTTGAGCACGCGGCTGTTCTCTCCGAAGCCGGGCCAGAGGAAGGTGCCGTCGTCGCCTTTGCGGAACCAGTTGACCCAGAACAGCTTGGGCAGCTTGTCGGCGCTTGTCGACCGGCCGATGTCCAGCCAGTGGGCCATGTAGTCGCCGGCGTTGTAACCGATGAACGGCAACATGGCGAACGGGTCGAACCGGACCTCTCCCACCGTTCCTGCCGCGGCGGCGGTCTTCTCCGAGCTCATGATCGAACCCAGGAACGTGCCGTGCTGCCAGTCGAACGACTCGGTCACGAGGGGAACGTTGGTGGCCCGGCGACCGCCGAAGAGGATGGCTGAGATCGGCACACCCGCCGGGTCCTCCCATTCCGGTGCGATCGACGGGCACTGCTCGGCCGGCGCCGTGAAGCGGGCGTTCGGATGGGCTGCGGGGGAACCGGAGTCAGGGGTCCAGTCCTGGCCCTTCCAGTCGGTCAGATGGGCGGGGACCTCTTCGGTGAGGCCCTCCCACCAGATGTCGCCGTCGTCGGTCTTCGCCACGTTGGTGAAGATGCAGTTGGCGTGCAGCGTCTCGAGAGCGTTCGGGTTGGTGCGCTCGCCGGTGCCTGGAGCGACTCCGAAGAACCCTGCCTCCGGGTTGATGGCGTGCAGCCGCCCGTCTTCGCCGAACTTCATCCAGGCGATGTCGTCACCGACGGTCTCGACCTTCCAACCGGGAAGGGTCGGGATCAGCATGGCCATGTTGGTCTTGCCGCAGGCCGACGGGAACGCCGCAGCCACGTACTGCTTCTCCCCGCCCGGCGGGGTCACGCCGATGATCAGCATGTGTTCGGCCATCCAGCCGTCGTCGCGGGCCATGGTCGAGGCGATGCGCAAGGCGAAGCACTTCTTGCCGAGCAGGGCGTTGCCGCCGTAGCCCGAGCCGTAGGACCAGATCTCGCGGGTCTCCGGGAAGTGCACGATGTACTTGTTCTCGGCGTCGCACGGCCACGGCACGTCTTCGCGCCGGTGGCCGCCGGCGTCGATCAGCGGGTAACCGACCGAGTGCAGGCACGGCACCCACTCACCTTCGGGGCCCAAGACGTCCAGTGCCCCTTGGCCCATGCGGGTCATGATGCGCATGCTGACCGCCACGTAGGGGGAGTCGGTGAGCTGCACGCCGATGTGGGCGATGGGCGAGCCGAGCGGTCCCATCGAGAAGGGCACCACGTACATGGTCCGGCCCCGCATCGCCCCGGCGTACAGGCCGAGGAGCTCGTCCTTCATCTCTTTGGGTTCCCGCCAGTTGTTCGTGGGGCCTGCGTCGGCCTCGATCCCCGAGCAGATGAACGTGCGGTCCTCCACCCGCGCCACGTCGGCGGGATCGGACAAGGCGAGGTAGCTGTTCGGCCGTTTGGCTTCGCTGAGGCGCTCGAACGTGCCGGCGGTGACCAACGCCTGGCAAAGGGTGTCGTACTCCTCGGTCGAGCCGTCACACCAGTGGACGGCGTCGGGTTGGAAGACGCTCTTCCACGTCTCGACCCAGTCCTTGAGCTTCTGGTTGCTGGTGGTGGCAGTCACGGCCTCTCCCGTCGTCGTTGATCGGTTTGAGCTGGCGGGCGGCCGGCCGCTACCGGGGCGTGTCGACCGGCGGGAACCCGGGGGTGCCCATGTCGACTTCGGAGCCCAGGCGCAAGGCGGTCGCGCGGCCGTCACCGTCAAGGTCGAAGATCACCCTTTGTCCCTGGCGCAGCATCCGAAAGACCGAACCGGCCAGTGCGTCACCGGCAAGGTCGTAGTCGGACCAATCGGTGTCGCACAGGATCACACCGTCGCCGGTGCCGGGGTCATAGGACTTGATCACGCCTTGCACCGAATTGCACCTCGCGTTCGCGCCGGGTTCGGTAGGCCCGGAACCCTACCGGCGGGTCGGCTTGATCTGCCACGTGAGCGGACCCCGCGCATGCCAACCGGACATGCGCCTGATCCGGCGCGCAGATGGCGGTCGCTGCTGGACGAACCGGCTGAGGCGGTGCGACCCGGGCCTGCGCTTCGCTCAGGCTTTGGCGATCTTGCCCGCTTTGAGGCAGCCGGTGCAGACGTCGACTCGCTTGGTCGAGCCGTTGACCACGGCCCTCACTCGCTGGATGTTCGGGCTCCACCTCCGCTTGTTGCGACGGTGGGAGTGGCTGATGCTCATGCCGAACGACGGGTGCTTTCCGCACACCTCACATACCGCAGCCATGATGGGCAACCTCTCCGGGGTTTCAGGCGAGCGGTTGAGCCTACGGGGTGATCTCGGAAGCTCACAATCAGCCGAGGCCGCCGCGAAGCGTCGTCGACGGTGTCGGTAGCATCGGCCGCCATGACGACGCTGGAGCGGCTCGGAGCCCAAGAGCTGCGGTCGGTCGTGTCGACCTATCGTGACCTGCTCCGGTCCCACCAGGAAGCGATCAACCGGCTCAACGTCTACCCGGTGCCCGACGGTGACACCGGCACCAACATGGCCCTCACCTTGGAATCGGTCATGAAGGAGCTGGACATCGCCGACTCCTCTCTGGCCAGCACCTGCAAGGCGGTGAGCCACGGCTCGTTGATGGGTGCACGGGGCAACTCCGGGGTCATCCTGTCCCAGATCCTGCGGGGCATCAGCGAGGAGCTCAGCCGCGTCGACACAGCCGACGCCGCCACCGTTGCCGCCGCCCTGACCGCGGCGACCAAGGGCGCGTACGACGCGGTCATGAAACCGGTCGAAGGAACGATCCTCACCGTGATGCGGGAGGCTTCGGAGGCCGCCGAGGCCGCGGCTGGCAAGGGCGGCTCCCTGATCGACGTGCTCGACGCGGCTCGGATCGCCGGCGATGACGCACTGGCCCGCACGCCAGAGCTCTTGCCCGTGCTCGCTGACGCCGGGGTGGTCGATGCCGGCGGAGCGGGCTTGATGCTCCTGATCGACGCCATGCTCCACGTGGCCGCCGGCCGGCCGCTGCCCCAGCCGAGCACCACGACGGGTACCGCCGACCGCCCCTTGCTGGCGGTCGGCAATGGAGCGGGATCGCCCGGGGTTGCAGCCGGCCTGCACAGCGAGGATCACGTGTCGGATCTGCGCTACGAGGTCATGTACTTCCTCGAGGCGCCCGACGAGACGGTGCCGGCGTTCAAGGACGTTTGGGCGGGTATCGGTGACTCGATCGTGGTCGTCGGTGGGGACGGCATCTGGAACTGCCACATCCACACCGATGACATCGGCGCCTCCATCGAAGCCGCCCTCGACTGTGGTCGGCCCCGTGACATCCGGGTCACAGACTTGATGGAGCAGGTCGAAGAGGAGCGTTGGGTACGCGAGGGATCTTCGATCGCCGAGCCCGAGAGACCGGTCGAGCCGGTCACCACGGCGGTGGTGGCCATTGCCACCGGCGAAGGTGTTCGGCGCATCTTCCACTCGTTGGGCGTGCAATCGGTGATCACCGGAGGTCAGTCCATGAACCCGTCGACCGCGGAGATCCTCGCTGCGGTGGAGGCCGCGCCCGGCGACCAGGTGATCGTGTTGCCGAACAACAAGAACATCATCCCGGTGGCCGAACAGGTCGACGCGATGACCGTCAAGGATGTCCGAGTCGTGCCCACCCGCGGCATCCCCGAGGGGTTCGCCGCGCTGCTCGAGTACGACCCGGAGTCCGACGTGGATGCCAACGCCGACGCCATGAGCGAGGCCGCCTCCAACGTGGCCGCCGGCGAGGTGACCCGCGCGGTGCGCAGCTCCACCTGTGACGTCGGCCCCATCGATGAAGGCGACTTCCTGGGGATCGCCCGCCACGGCATATGCGCCGTCGCTCCCAGCGCGGGCGAAGCGACCATCGGCCTCTTGGCGAACCTGCTGAGCGACGACCACGAGATCCTCACGCTGATCGAGGGCGAGGGCGCCACCGCGGGCGACACCCGGCGCATCACGGAATGGCTGGGGGAGCACCACGCCCACGTCACCTGCGAGGTCCACCACGGGGGCCAACCGCTCTACCCGTACTACCTCGGCATCGAGTAGGTGGACGGTCCCATCACCTACGGCGAGCTCGCGGCCAAACCGGTGACCGAGCTCGCCGCGCTGAGGACCAAACCGAAGAAGGTCGACGCGTTGCGACAGCTCGACGTGGAGACGGTGCTCGACTTGTTGACCACCTATCCCCGCCGCTACATCGACCGCACCCGTCAAGTGTCGATCCGTGACCTGCGCCCCGGCATGGAGGCGATGGTGATCGCCCGGGTGGTGCGCATCACGGCGCGCCGCACGCGCGGGCGGCCGGCTCGCACGCTGGTCACCGCCGACCTGACCGACGGCGCCGGCCACCTGCGGGTGACGTTCTTCAACCAGGGTTGGCGCGAACGCCAATTGCCGGCCGGCACCGAAGCCGTCTTCTTCGGGAAGGTCGACACCTACCAGGGCCGGATCCAGATGACGAGCCCGGTCGTCGACCTGGTGGGTGACAAGACCGGGCGCATCGTCGCGCTGTACCCGCAGAGCGAGAAGTTGCGTATCACCACGGCGGACCTTGCCGGGTGGGTGGAGGCCGCGCTGGCCAAGTGCCGGATCCGCGGCCTGGCCGAACCCGTGCCGGAACGGGTGCTCGATCGTTTCGACTTCGTCGACCGCACGCGCGCCCTGTGGGGCATCCATGCCCCGGAGTCCATGGCCGAGATGGCCGAGGCGCGGCGGAGGCTCGTGTTCGACGAGCTGCTGCGCGTGCAGCTCGCGCTGGTGCTCCGCAAGCGAGCGTTGGAGCGGATCGCCACCGGCATCCGCCACGACACCTCGGGTCGCCTGGTGCACGCCTTCCATGCGCGCTTGCCGTTCCCGCTCACTGGCGCACAGCAGCGGACGATCGCCGAGATCGTCGCCGACCTCGGTGGGCCGCACCCGATGCATCGCTTGCTACAGGGCGACGTCGGCAGCGGGAAGACTGTGGTGGCCGTCAGCGCGCTGCTCACCGCCGTGCAGGGCGGACACCAGGGCGCTCTGATGGCCCCCACCGAGGTGCTGGCCGAGCAGCACTTCAGCGGCATCCGCCAACTTCTCGCCGGTTTCGAGGTGCCGGCCGGAGAGGACGAGGGCAGCCTGTTCGCCGGCCAGGGGATGGATCGCAGCCTGCGGATCGAGCTGCTCACCAACCGCACCACGCCGACCAACCGTCGCAAGCTGGCCGACATGCTTTCTCGTGGCGAGGTCGACATCCTCATCGGCACGCACGCGCTCATCGAGGAAACGGTGGTGTTCCGGTCGCTCGGCGCAGTGGTGATCGACGAGCAGCACCGCTTCGGTGTCGAACAGCGGGCGGCGCTCCGGCAGAAGGGCGCCGACGGGGCCACGCCCGACGTGCTGGTGATGACGGCCACGCCGATCCCTCGGACCGCGGCCATGACCGTCTACGGCGATCTCGACGTCTCGGTGCTGGACGAGATGCCGCCTGGGCGCACCCCGATCACCACCCGTTGGGTGCGCACGGCGGCCGAGGCGGACATGCAGGGGACAGCGACGCTGGCGCTGGCTGATGCGGAGGACGTGGTGTGGGACAAGGTGCGCAGCGAGGTGGACGCCGGTCACCAGGCCTACGTCGTCTGCCCGCTGATCGAGGAGTCCGACAAGCTGGAGGTCCGCTCAGCTGAGGAGACCTACGCCCGACTCGAGGCGGGGGAGCTTGCAGGTTTGCGCCTCGGTCTGCTCCACGGTCGCATGTCGAGCGGTGACAAGGAGGCGACGATGGCCCGATTTCGGTCCGGGAGCCTCGACGTGCTGGTGGCCACCACGGTGATCGAGGTCGGCGTCGACGTCCCGAACGCCACGGTGATGGTGATACTCGATGCCGACCGGTTCGGCATCGCTCAACTCCATCAGCTGCGGGGGCGGGTCGGTCGCGGTGGCGGCACCTCGTGGTGCTACCTGGTCGGCCCCGGCCTCACCACCGAAGGCGAGCGGCGGTTGGAGGCCATGGTGGCCAGCACCGATGGCTTCGAGCTAGCCGAGGTCGACCTGGACCTGCGCGGGGAGGGCACGATCATGGGTGAGCGGCAGAAGGGCCGCAACGACCTGAAGCTGGCCTCGCTGCGTCGGGACAGGGAGTGGGTGGCCAAGGCCCGTGAGATTGCCTTCGAGCTGGTCGATGCCGATCCTGATCTCAGCGATCATCCGCTCCTCGCCGCCGAGGTGTTCGTGTTCCAGGACGACGAGGAGACCGACTTTCTCCTGAAGTCGTAGGGGAGAGGCCGAAACAGTCTCTGACCTGCACTTATCCGGTCTCAGCCGGCCGTTCAGTCCTCAGTGAGTCCTCAGCCGATCCGAAAGCGGCATCGACTGCGGCCCTGATCCGGTGCCTCGTCACCAGGCCAGAGATGGCCGTAGGTGTCGAGCGTGACCGAAGCGGACGCGTGGCCGAGCGCGTGCTGAACGGCCTTCACCGAGCAGCCAGCGGCGATCAGAGACGAAGCGAAGAAGTGCCTCAGCGCATGGAAGGTGAAGCCATAGATTTCCCTGCCGCCTTCATCGTCGCCCGGAAGGTCGCACCGAACCGATTGTGATCGACCGCCTCGGTTCCGGTGCCATCGATCGACAGGACGAAACCATCACGTCGTGGGCCGACGTGACCGCCGAGCTGAGCGAGCACAGAGAGGCCGCAGCAGGGATGGTCCGCACACTGGCCGCTGACTTGGCAGGTGCGAACGTGAACGGCTTGGTCCTTGTCCTCCACTGGCGGTCGATCCTCACAGATCGGTCTCGCAGCCAGTCGATCCGATCGACCGTCAAACCGGACGCCTCAGCCTGCCGGAGCCCGAGCCCCGCGCCGAGCACGATCGCCGCCCGGAACCACTCTGGCGCGACGTCGTAGAGCGCCTGCACCTGCGCCGTAGTGGGCGGTACGACCTCACCGGTGGGGGAGCCGGCCACCTTCACCCCGCGTGCAGGGTTGCGGACGATCAGCCCGTCGTCCACTGCGGCTTGCAGTACCGACGTGAGGTGCTGGCGCACGAGCCGCACCGTGCCCGGTGCCCGGTCGATCCCTGCGAGCATCGCCTGAACATCACCCCGTCGGATCGCGTTCAGCGGTCGATCACCGAGGACGACCAACGCGTGATGCAAGGCGGCGCGTGCCGTCGACTCAGTGCCGGCACGCCACGGCTGCCGGGCGATGTGAACCTCGGCGAACTCGCGCAGCGTCACCCGTGCCCGCTCCGGCTCCACGTAGGTACCGGAGTGCTGCGCGTGTTGCACTCCGACGAGAAACTGTTGCGCGTCGATCTTCCGGGCGAAGCTCCGAGCCCGCTGCGGTCCGCCCGGGTGCTCCCGCCACCGGGCGAGGTACTTGCCGTTCGCCCGCTTGTCGATGCTGGCCATCAGGAGCCTCCTGCTTGGCCTTGCCTTTAGTGGTTGGATCGAGCAGCCCGGCACGCCGGGCCTTCATGACGCGATTCCCTGCGACGGACTGCGACACCTGGAACGCCTTTGCGACCTCGGTCGTTGGCGGAAGCCCGCAGGCGTAGGCGAGTCGGTAGACCGCGGCCACCGCCACGAGGTCGTCACTCCACGGCCCGACCGCCCCACCGACCACCCCCCGCTGCGCGCGGATTCGGCTCGTACTTCATGACGTTCCCGGCGAGCCCAATAGCAATGAGCGATCCCACCGGGATCGTCCGAATCCCGTTCGTTGTGACCGGCGGCCCGCGGTTCCAAGGCGTCGGCCTGCTCACTCAGACCCACAAATGCGTAGGACCGCGGACCATCGCGGACCAGAGGCTGTGGTCCGCGATGGTCCGCGGTCCTGACCATTGTCGGTCTATGTCAACCAACGGGACCCGGGGGACGAGCCGTGAGCAGGCATGACCTCCTCACCCGATAGCTGGGACGCGGTCGGCCATGAGTAACCGCCGCCCCA